>OGRT01001354.1_pt1 | contig 19408 bp, 16 predicted proteins | sample 1553581 | NCBI WGS metagenome assembly OGRT01 (sample SAMEA2580113, study PRJEB22360) | human gut metagenome | biome: human gut; feature: human-associated habitat; material: faeces | place: Denmark | collected 2008/2010
AAAAACCTCCTTTAATTAAATTTATATATTATATTTAATATTTCAAAATATTTAACAAAAATGAAAGTAATGACTTTACAAAACCATTATAACATGAATATTATAAAATATAAAGTAAAGTATATACTTTACTTAAAGATATTTTACAGGGAATGAAAAAGAGGCTGCTTATTGCTATTTTGGGGTAAAAAGAGTATACTTTGAAATACTAAACATCAGGAGTACAAAATTATGAACACACACTCATCCGGATATTACAGCATAGACAAAGACTATAATATCCTAAGCTATAACGGCACTGCCAAACAGCTGTACCCCAATCTTCAGCCGGGAGTGAAATGCTATAAGGCACTTATGGGACTTGATTCCCCATGCCCGCCCTGCCCTGTAGCACTGGGGATACAGTGTGAAATTTAAATGGTCAGGTGGAAAAGAAAGTGGCGGAAAGAAACATCCTTTTAATATGAATGAAAATTTGATGGGACCACTTAATGATTCAAAATTATTGGAAAGCACATTGAATAACAACAATAATTTTGAACTTGATTCTAACGCTACAAGCTCAACAATGGTTCCTGCGATTTCAACATTAATAAAAAATGATAGTCTGCTAAAAAACGGTACCTGGGCATATCTGGGCAGTGGAAAGAATGAGAATAGACGTTATCTTTTCTGGACTTCTGTAAACGTTAGTAACTTTCCGACAGGGACAAAAATTCCTGTCATTATCTGCAGAGCAGATAATGAATACTATGTTTCCGAGTCAACAACTGCCGAGCGAACCGGAGATAAAATAACAACACTATACAAGGTAATTGCAGATCATCAGTATAATGCTGAGAGTTATCAAAAAATTGCTGATAAGGGTACGAAATATGATAGTTTACAAGCTGCTTATGATGCATACGTAGAGAAAATTACAGAAGATAGTAATTATTCACAATTCAAAGATACATTGTCGAAAAATTAAATCCCATAAGACAAATACACCAGTTTATGAGAAAAAAATCTCTCGTAGACTGGTGTATTTTTGCTTTTAATAGAATCATCCTATTCAATCTCAACAACAAGTCGATGCAGTCCAGGTCTCCAGCGCATCCATATCAGGCGTATACCTCAAATGTCTGAATATAACCGTTCTATTCTTTGGTTTCTATCCTTATATGATGCAATTCACGTCCGAGCAATTAAGACATTTACGATCAAGTAAAAATATGGCTATTCCTGGCTTAAATTGTAAATAATATAACCATGATCAACTATAAATATGATTCGACTTGACTTCCTTTAATACAAGTGCTGTTGCGGTCAACCTGAAACTTGTTTCAACTTGACTTCATTTAATACAAGCGCAATCTCAGTCAACCAAAAACTTGTTTCGACTTGACCGTATACTGCATATGCGCAATTCCAGTCAACCAAAACTTGCTTCAACTTGACCGTATACTGCATATGCGCAATTCCAGTCAACCTGAAACCTGTTTCAACTTGACCGAAAATAATAAAATTGCGCTCGCGGTCAAATCATACATTACTATTTACTTGGAAATTACTATAATCTAAAAGAAACTGTCGGATCATACCGCATCCTTATACACTCTCTGGATATGCATTGCCAGATATCCTGTCTCTGTTTCATCCAGCTTATGTCCAATACATCCTTCCAGGTTTTTACAGATGTCAGTGGCAACCTTATAGGCCTGGGGATACTGATCCAACATATATTCATTCATGTCCAGATTCAGCTTCTCTCCTGTAGATGCACGCGCTACCATATACTTCATATGGTTCATCAGGCGATTATAGGACAGTGACAGTACATCGATTGGCTTACCTGTTGCTTTCTCGAGCATATCTATACACTCTCTCACTGCTCTCGCAGTCTGCATAGCAACAGATACCTTTTCGTCACCAATTGCAGAATGAATATGCAATGCCACATATCCAACCTCATGATCATCAATCTCTATCTGAAGTCTTTCTCTCAGAATTGTTTTCAGTGTTTCCGCAACTTTAAATTCACTGTAGAAAAGAACCTTGATATCCTCTGTCAGCGGATTGCTGATCTGCTCATTTCTGCGGATTCTGGCGACTGCAAAAGAAATATGGTCAGCAAGTGGAAAAAGAATCCCTCTGTCTATGGAATCTCCAAACACTTTCTGTGACTCTGTCAGAATTGCATCTGCAATCTCCAGATACTCCGGCTCTATTCCCTTTACCAGTTCCTTCGCAGATCCACGCTCTGTCTCCTGTTCCAGACGATATGTAGTGCATCCCTCCGGCTTATCAAAACGCTGGCTGACATTTTTTCCAAAGCCAACACCCTTGCCAAGAATCACATACTCCTTATTTTCATCCATATCAATGGCTATAACACCATTATTATTTAATACCTTGCTAACTCTGTACATCTCTGTCGTAATCCCCTCTATAAAAATTTATTGCCATTATAATAATTTTCTCTTTGGTCATAAAACATGTTTAAAAATGCTTTACGCAAAATAATACTACAAATTGTAACGTACATCTTGCGAAAAGCATTTTTCAGACACGCTCTAGTAAATAATGCATTTAAGACAGTTCAGCAGAATACGAAAGACAAGGAAAATATCTGCAGGCGTGCTGACGCACAACAAAGATATCTGACGCAGGATTTCACACTCTGATGGGCTGGATTAAGATGCATTATTTACCAGGACTGCTATAGTTTACCATATTTTGAATAAGAATCCTACCCGTCACACAAATTTGTTACATTTTTGATTTCCAGATCCCCCCTGCAAAAAGGTCATCCTTTTCAATTCACGTGCGTAAAAAAACAGTCAGATAATCAAGATGTCATCTCTTTTGATCATCCAACTGTTTTTTGATAACAATATTATTCCAGTGTCTCCACCGCAAACAACGGTTCACCGGCCTTGATCTCACCGTTTGCCAGAAGTCTGATTCTCTGGTTGTCTTCCGGTTCAGTATCAAGGATAGGGGAAGTGATAGACGGAGCATTAGCAGTTAAGAACTCCAAATCCAGTTTCATCATCGGATCACCTTTTTTCACTTTCTGACCCTCTGTTACCAGGATTTCGAAGCCTTTTCCTTCCAGTTTTACAGTGTCGATTCCCATATGAAGAAGCATAGGGATACCGGAATCTGTCTGGAAACCTATAGCATGTTTTGTATCAAAAATAAACTCAACTTCACCGTCTGCAGGTGCATATACAGTACCTTCTGTTGGTGTCACCACTGCACCGTCACCCATCATTTTTCCTGCAAATCCTTCATCCGGTGCAGTAGAAAGATCTGCTGCGATTCCGTCTACAGGGCTGTAAATGATTGCTGTTTTTCTGATCTTTTCTTCTTTTACAGGTGCCAAGGACTGTGCTGTACCTGCATTTTTGTCCTCAACCTCTGCACTGTTCTGTCCATCTGCATTTCCTGCTGCAGCATTTTCCTGTACCTGTACATTATCCGGTGTCTCATCTGCGAATTCGTTAGGAGCAGTCTCCAGATATTCTTCCAGCTTCGCCTTGATAACAGTTACATGAGGTCCATAGATAACCTGTACGCCCTGTCCTTTTTTTACGATTCCTCTGGAATCTGTCTGTTTCAGAAGTTCATCACGAACTTTTTCAGGCTCTGCAACTGTGATACGAAGTCTGGTCGCACAACAGTCAACATCTACGATATTTTTCTTTCCGCCAAGGCCTCTGGTGATCAGTTCACTTACCGGATCACCGGAGGTTGCTGCAGCTGCACCGGCTGTCTTTCCGGCTTCTTTTCTTGCATTTACATCAGCTTTTGTATAAAGCTTTGTCTCTGTATCATCATCTTCACGTCCAGGAGTCTTGAAATTAAATTTCCTGATCATAAATGTAAAGATTACATAATACAGGATAAAGTAAATAATACCAACCGGAATGATCCTCAGCCAGCTTGTTTTTGCATTTCCCTGCAGGATACCAAAGAGGAACAGGTCAAGGAAACCGCCTGAGAAAGTAAGTCCTACTGCAATATTCAGCATATGTGCAATCATATAAGCCGCACCTGCCAGGATCACCTGAACTACGAACAATGCCGGAGCTACAAACAGGAATGAGAATTCCAGCGGTTCAGTGATACCAGTAAACATACATGCCAGCGCTGCGGAAAGAAGAAGTCCGCCTGCCGCTTTTTTCTTCTCAGGTTTTGCACAGCGATACATAGCCAGCGCTGCTCCCGGAAGACCAAAAATCATAAAGATAAACTCACCAGAAAAATATCTGGTTGCATCCGCACTGAAATGTGCTATATTTGCAGAATCAGCAAGCTGCGCAAAGAAGATATTCTGTCCGCCCTGCACCACCTGTCCTGCAACTTCCATAGTTCCGCCCACTGCGGTCTGCCAGAATGGCATATAAAATACATGATGCAGCCCAAAGGGGATCAGTGCTCGTTTAATAATACCAAAAATCAGAGTTCCCAGATATCCACTGCCTGTTACCAGACCGCCCAGAGCATAAATACCGTTCTGAACTGCCGGCCATACAAAATACATCAGGATTCCCACAAACATATATACGATTGTGGAAATGATCGGTATAAATCTTGAGCCGCCAAAGAATGACAGCGCATTCGGAAGCACAATTTTGTGGAAACGGTTATGAAGTGCCGCAACACCAAGACCTACGATAATACCGCCGAATACGCCCATCTGCAGAGACTGGATCCCGCATACAGAAGTAATGGTTCCTTCCAGTACATCTGCTGCTATCTGACCGTCTGCTGTGATTTCATTGTTGATAAGAAGCATGGCACTGACAGCCACATTCATAACGAAATATGCAATCAGCGCAGAAAGAGCAGCAACCTCTTTCTCTTTCTTTGCCATACCAATGGCAACACCAACCGCAAAGATCAGCGGCAGATTATCAAATACAGCACTTCCAACCTTGTTCATAATGATCAGAAGAGAATTAAGTAATGTTCCACTTCCCAGGATCTTCTGCAATCCATAGGTAGCGATAGTTGTTTCATTTGTGAAGGAACTGCCGATACCAAGCAACAAACCTGCAACAGGGAGAATTGCGATCGGAAGCATAAAGGATCTTCCCACACGCTGCAAAACTCCAAAAATCTTGTCTTTCATGTTCTTTTGTCTCCTTTTCCTTATTCGTGCGAATAAACCGTCTTGTTTCCGGGAGATTAAAACCTTCTGACATATGATTATTCCGCGTTTTACCACATAAAATACATCAAAAAAAGGCACTAACCCCCATAAACATTAAAAAATAACATTTATGACCGGTTAATGCCTGCCTGTCCAGTAACACACCAAATCTGTGCTATACTATAAAGGATTATTTATTCCCTGTCAAGATACTCAGGAAAATTTTTTACAAAATATTTTTGCATTTCATGAATCGATCTCTGTAATGACCATTTATTATTTTCAAAGCCGCAACATTCTCTGCATCCTTCTGATCTGATAGAAATTTATTGATTTCCCACTGCCGCAGGCTACACGTTCAACTTGATCACTCTGTCTTCCCATTTTAATCCATTCAGATCTACAGAAATGTACACCCATTCATCGCTGAGTTTAGGCTCTTTTCAGGGGGATTTTATCTGTTTCTCTCTTCCAGATATTCCAGACATTCATTCACATCTTTAATACCAAGTTCCTTGCGTACTTTATCCTGAATTTCCACCAGACATTCCAAAAGAAGAGGATTAAACATTCCGCATTCTCCATTTAGGATCATCTCTATTGCCTTTTCATGAGAATATGCTTTCTTATATACCCGGTCACTTACCAGGGCATCATACACATCTGCCAGTGATACCACCTGTGCAGATATGGGGATTTCTTCTCCCTTCAAACCATCCGGATATCCTTTTCCATCATAACGTTCATGATGCCAACGGCATATTTCATAGGCATATTTCATCATCTCTTCATCATGATACATTTCCAGACTGTCAAGCATCCGGGCACCTATGATCGTGTGCTGTTTCATGGCTTCAAATTCTTCCTTTGTAAGCTTTCCGGGTTTATTCAGAATTTTTTCATCAATTCCAATCTTACCGATATCATGAAGTGCTGAAGCTGTAGCGATCATATGTTGCTGAGACCAAGAAAGATCGTAATTCTCTGATTTTCGCATCAATTTCTCCAGCAAAAGCTGAGTCAGAATATTGATGTGCAGCACATGAAGCCCGCTTTCACCATTTCGGAACTCTACAATCTGACTGAGAATCCCGGTCATCATACGGTTGTTTTTCTCTTTTTCATAAATCTGATCTGTTACCAAATGGATCAGACGCCTTTGCTTGGCATAAAGCTTAATCATATTGATAACCCGCTGATATACCACCTTGGCATCAAATGGTCTGCTTATATAATCCGAAGCCCCCAGTTCGTAGGCACGACGGATATAACTTTCTGATCCTTCACTGGAAATCATGATCACCGGTATATCCTCGATCCATTTATCTCTGTTCATATAGGCGAGTACTTCAAATCCATCCATTTTTGGCATAATAATATCCAACAGGACCAATGAGATTTCAGGTCCATACTGCTCCAGCATCTTCAGAGCCTCTTCCCCGTCACAGGCCTCCAGTATCCGGTATTCTTTTCCCAGAATTTCCTTAAGTATCTCACGGTTCATTTCAGAATCATCAACAACCAGAAGCTGAGGCAGGTTTCTTTTTTCCATCTTGTCTGTATTTTGCTTCTGCTCCCACCGGGTCACTACTATATTTTTATGTCCCTTGGCCATATACATAAGTCTGTCTGCTTTGGTGATCGCTTCCTCCAATCTGCCATGGGTAAACATAGCTCCACCAATGCTCACTGAAAGCTTCCGACGATTAAAACCCGGAATATGCGTCGCATGGATCTTCTCCTGGATCATACGGAGCTTCTGTGAAAAGACTTCCTTCTCAATTCCGGGCAGGATCAGCAGAAATTCATCTCCTCCATAGCGCACCAGAATATCCGTACGACGGATATAATGCCGAATTACATTCACTACGGTTGTCAGTACCAGGTCTCCTCCATCATGACCATAAGTGTCATTGAACAATTTGAAATCATCCAGATCGATAACTGCAACTCCGGCATTCAAAGACATATTTTTGACTTTTTCCTCAAAATATCTGCGATTATACGCCCCTGTCAGCACATCCTTATACAGCTTTTCGCTATATACAGTCAGCTTTTCCGTCAGTTTTTCATATCCTTCCTCATCAGTCAGCGTGTTCTCGTCCAGCTTTTTCAGCATTTCCATTACATAAGGCTCACTGTCAATCTCCAGATACCTTGCAAATACCTGATACATATCAGAATCAAGAAATTCAATTTTGGATGTCTGTTTCTTTTCCTCCAGTGCTTTAAGGGAAATGCAATTCTCACATCTTTTATCTTTATTCCAGAAAGCATAACACTGGCAAGGATTTTCTCTTCCTGCAAGCTTACTTTCCATTCCGGCAGCCTGCAGATCACTCCCTTTCAGGAGACGGACTACATCAAAAATCTCCCGAAGCACCTCCATTTTATTCTCTGCTTCCTGCATCGTCATTTGTTTCCACTCAATCATTATTCCCAGCCTCTCACGAACAACAGCTTTTTTCTGCAATATAAACTTGTATTATTATACCACTTACTCATCATGCAGTACAACAATAATATTTTTTCCTAATTTCTTAATTTCATAAAGGGAGCGCCTCAAAACTAGTCCTTGAGGCGTGCTCCCAACCAGTTCTGACTCCAACTGCCTTATAAACATGCTTCAGCTTGACCTTATATAATAAAAGTGCAATCGCAGTCAACTATATTTGTAATTATGATTGACTTAAAATAATAGAAATACAATTGCATGTCATCTATAAACAGGATTAAACTTGACCGTACATAACAAAAACGCGATTAAAGTCAATTATAATCATAATTATTCATGACTAAAAAGCCACAGACTGAGCGGATTCCAATCTGTGACCTGATTAGATTTTTATACTTTCTTCAGAGGACTTTTAAAACATATTTTGTTTCTTTATTTTCCCGACAGGGGTGCGACCCCGCCAGACCTGTTCAGTATTAATACCAGTCCCGGCAGAGGGTTCTCCCCTAACTGCCTCTATCAGTTAACTCATGCCAGGTTTTACTATTCCAATTTGTTCTAAAACATGTTATACTCAAAAAGCTGTCGAACCTCCAGCAGAAAAGAGGTGGACTCCATGGAAGAAATTCTCACCACATTTCTTGTCTCTGTTATAGCAGGCGTAGTTAGCTACTACATATGCAAATGGCTGGACAGCAGACGATAGACAGCAACAGTCTAAACGGAATAGCTCACCGTAATCGAGCAAGAAAGCCCCCAGAGCTGGCACTCTGAGGGCTTTTGTTTTGCTTCAAGGAATCTCACCACATTCCTTAGCTACTGTTAGTATATGCGCAATGTGCCAAAAAGTCAACTCAAAAATAGTGGGTGAAAAAGCCACAGGCTGGATGGGTGCCAGTCTGTGGCTATCTTAAGATAATCTTATTTACCCTCCGTAGTTTTACATTGCAAAATCTTCTCCAGTTCAGCTACTCTTTTAAGTGCTTCTGTTGTCTCTTTTTGGGCCTTTATTTTTTCTTTTTCAGCAAAATCCGCTCTCTGACGTTCCCTTTCTGTATTTTTGCGTTCAGCTTCCTGACCTTTTTCATACATGATCGTATCTCTCTCAAATCCCTTCATATAGATTAATGACACCGTTACTGAAAACTTATAAAAAATTATAAACTTTTATGTTCCATTCCTACTTCAACGAATATGCTTTTGATGATATAAATATCCATCTACTCACAGGTTTTTGTACTCTCCAGGGGTTTCCATATTTTTGAATATTTTTTTCGTTTTTGAAGCATATTCCGCAGACCAATAAGCAAATTCGTCAGTTTTACTTAACCGTTTAAGTTAACAGATAAAAAAGTTTATACACGAAAAAAGAAGGGAAAGCCAGACTTTTTTGTATGACTTTCTCTTCTTTTATACATTTTATTTTGCCTTAAATACAGCGACTTTCTCTTTTGACAGATCAATCTTATCCGGAAGGATGGAAGTCTTCTCAGTGGATTCCAATGTTGTGAATCCTGTTGAGTCGGAAGTATTTGACTTCATCGCATCCTGCAGAGTATTGCTTACTGTCACATTTGCAGAAAAGATATCTGTTCCTGTGGAAGCTGCTGCATCACCTGTTGTTGTGCTTACCGTACTGCTGCTCTGCATTTCCTGAACCTGTTCCTGTGTCGGGTAGAAGGATGGCTGGCGGATGTAACGGAAGCTTGCACTGTATGCTTCGCCTACTGTTACTCCATTCTTACCGGAGGAGCAGTGTACTGCGATCCAGTCACCTGCGTCTGTTTTACCGCAGAGAATGCCTACATGATTATCGCTTCCTGCTTCCGGTCCTTTCTGGAACACCAGATCTCCGGGCTGTGCATCTGCCTCAGTTACCACGTTTGCTTTCTCCCATTGATCGGAAGTTCCGTCGCCTACAGCTTCCTGCATTGCTTTATCCTGATATCCGTTGATCACTGCCCAGGTGACAAAACCACTGCAGTCCAGTCCGTATGCGCGGATGGTTCCGGTGCTCTTGCTTCCCTCGGCTGATACCTTCTCGCTGGTTCCCCAACCTGGATCTTCACCGATCACTGTGGATTTGCCGCCCCAGAAGTAACCGACTTTACCAACCAGTGAATAGGCTGCGGAGATAACATTTACTCTTTCCTCGGAAACATCATCTCCTACGCTCTCGCGGACAAAACCGTTGGCAGCTGTTACTACCGCGCAGAGGAGTTTGCAGTCTGTCTCCACATATTTCTTAAGGATCGTACGATCCTTTTTTGCGATTTTATTTTTCTTAATATAGTAGTTGATTTTACGATTAGCGTATGTAACGTGAGTGATATCCTGCTTGTCCCTTACGATCGGGTTCATCTCTGCAAAGATTTTCGCAAGGTCTTTCTTGCAGGAAGAATCCAGGGTAAATTCTGTTTTTCCATCCTGGCTCTGCTGATATACATAGACTGCAAGGATATCCTGCCAGTTTCTTACCAGAAGACTGTCTGCAGATGTGGTGGTCTTGCTGCCGTTTACATCGCTGGCATCTGCCACTTTGTTCTTCTCTTTATATTCCTTCTCGATCTCATCCATAACAGAAGCGAAATCATCTGAGAAGGTCAGATTGTAGTTATTCTTCAGGCTGTCCAGATAGAAATCCTTACCTGCGTGGATATTGGACGCATAATATACCGGAGTTCCGGTCTGTGCAGCACTGGTATTACTCGTAAATGGATTATTCGTATTCGCATTGTTCTTCTGCGCTTCCAGCTGAGCAATAGTCGCTTCTGCCTGAACCAGCAGATTATAATTAGAAACCTGTGCCTTCTCTGTATCAGACAAGGCATTATATGCAGTGCGGATGCTCTGAACAGTGGCTTTCTTCTCCAGCGTGATGGTCTGTGCGTTCAACTCTTTGATTCTGTCGATCACATCCTGGGCTGCCTTCGTAATCTGTGAAGACGGTGTTGGTGTAGGATTCGCAGGTGTCGGAGTCGGATCTGTTGGTGTCGGAGTCGGATCTGCCGGTGCAGGTGTTGGCTCTGCAGGTGTTGGTGTCGGATCTGTTGGTGTCGGATCTACCGGTGCAGGAGTCGGGTCTACCGGCGCAGGTGTTGGCTCTGCAGGAGTCGGATCTGCCGGCGCCGGATCCTCTGATCCTGAATCAAAATCACCGGAATCGCTGAAATCAGAACCGTCTGCTGTATACGCAGCAGTATCCTCTGCTGCAAGTACGGACGCAGGACCGGATAATACCATTCCTGACATCAATGTCAGACATAAGAATCTGGTAAGATACTTGTTTTTCATATATCTAAATTGCTCCCTTCTTACTGTGAGCATGTCCTTACCCCCTGTTTATAAGGGCATACTGTCTAAATTACTTTTCACATTATTATGTTATTTCATAAGTGAATTATCCCGAAATATTAACCTGTTTTATTCTAGCATAATCATTTTTTGAAATCAACAGCTCAGGGCAGGTAAATTCCAGATTTGACCAAAATTCATTTTTTTGTCACATTTTAACCGAATCAAGTAAGTCCCCCTGCAGAAGTTGCGAAAAGCAACAAGCAGTGAGGAAGATATGTTTCAGAATGCAGGAAGGCTGTGCGGATATGATTTCCACACAGCCTTCCTGTATTCTTAGCGTATCTCTGTCAGGCTGCCTGAATGGCTCCTGCAAAGTTCTTATTACCAATGCAGATCTGTATCAGTCCCTGCACTACCTGAAAACACATATTCAGGATAAAGCGTATATCCTCTTCCACGCTGCGGAGCTTGTTGAGGTATTTCTCATGAGTAGCTTCGATATAATCGATCAGGGTAGAGAAATCTGCGAAGCGGATGGCCGGTTCCAGATATGCATATGCTTCTCCCTGCTGTATACATTCTTTCAGTCTGTTCTTAAGTACTTTCTCATAATGATTATGCTGGCTGAAGCTTCCTGTATATGTTTTGTTATGAGGAAAGGTAAAATAATCCGCCATATAGTGGATCACTTCGCCGAACCGCCGCCAGTAAACTCTCTGGTTACTCTCATCCGGTCTGATATCTGCCAGTTCTTTCATCCGGTTCTTGACATCTTCAAATGTTCCGTAGAACTCGTGTCTTCTGGTGATAAAGGACGGTTTGATATCCGGCAGAATGCTGCCCAGACAGAAAGCCTTTCTGTGAGACTGCAGGCTTGCTGTGGTCTGCATCTGATCCGCAAGGTATCTTGCTAATAAAATATGTGATTTTTTACGCAATTTTCTTCCTCTTCTTTCTTTTGAGAACCTATCATTCTTATATATGGGAACGAATAATAATCAACTTAACCAACATAGAATACTATAGCAGATTTATACCTGTTATTCAAATAAAATTTTTGTAAACTTTTTCACATTTTCAGTTCAGACAACTGTTTCAGTAATTCCAGGTCACTGTCCTTTACTTTCAGGTTCGTCTCAATCTTCTCTCCCTCAGGAGTGGTGATCGCAATTTCAATAATGCTTCCTTCTTTAAGTCCTTTGCGTGAAACTGCCTGACAGAATGCCGGGAACTTGGGATGATTGCTCTTAAAGGTGTTCCATGCGCCTGTGATCTTCATGATATTTCCTATATTGTTTCCTATGTTCATATGATTGTTGTGTCCTTTCTTATCTCAACTGAATATTCCCGATTCTGAGAACTGATGCATATAATAACATACTTCAACGGATTTGGCTATACCAAAAGCCCCCCAGGATTAACTCCCGAGGGCTTTCATGCTGCTCATATTATTCTACATTCTCAAACATCTCTGCTAATGTCATGGAGATTTTCGGAAAATCTTTCAGTGTCACCACTGTATCTGCATTATAATGTTCTTCTTCTGGATCATCCTGCAAGATATAGCTATACTTCAAATCATATTTACCATCCTCAAGATAATAAATCTGTACTGCTCTTTCTTTCGGTGAGATGATCCAATACTCTTCTACACCTGCTGTCTGGTAAATTTTTTTCTTCACAGTCATATCTCTTAATGCTGTTGCCGGGCTAAGAGTTTCCACAATAAATCTGGGTGTACCAGTATAGGAACCACCTTTCAAATGCTTACGGTCACATATAATCATCACATCTGGTATCACATAATCATTATTCTCCTGTGCATGATATTTATAATCCAGATTCTCCATGAATGCTAAACACAGTGTTCCCTGTAAACCGGTTGATATGATTCGATAAATATTACCATCTACAAGCCCATGCTGATAATTTGGTGATGGTGACATATCATAGATTACACCATTAATCTTCTCTTCTTTTCTATATTCCTCTTCAAGTAATGGCATATTATCACCTCCAAGTGAGTTTGGTTATATGTACATTATAATATAGGTTATGTCTGTTCAGCAACCTGTTTTTGATTCTGACAAAACGAATATAGATATCCGGTTACTGTTCAGGTTTGACACCATTTTTTCGCAAAGATGCGTAAAAATACGGTAAGATAGTGAAATTGAACTTCTCGCAAACCTTTTAGATCTCGCTGAAATCCGGTGTTCCATACAGGTCGAATGGAGTTGACTGGTAGACGTAGTAGTTCAGCCAGTTTGTATACAGGTTGTTCGCATGTGCTCTCCACATAAGGAGCGGTCTGTTTTCCGGGTTGTTGTCTTTGTAATAATTCTCCGGGATTTCGATGGGCAGGTTTTTGCTGACATCACGTTTGTACTCACCGTCAAGAGTCACACGATCATATTCCGGATGTCCCATTACAAAGATCTTGCGGCCGCCGTCTGCCATTGCAAGGAAAAGCCCTGCTTCATCGGATTCAGCAAGCACTGTCAGCTCTTTACAGTTATGGATATCCTCGATGGGAACTTCCGTATGTCTGGAATGAGGTGCAAGGAACATATCGTCGAATCCGCGTACCAGCGGAATCTTACGGTTCATCACTTTATGCCAGAAAAGACCGAACATCTTCTTATCAAGTTTGCGTTTTTTCAGTCCATAGTGGTGGTAGAGTCCTGCCTGTGCAGCCCAGCACAGATAAATGGTGGAGGTAACATGGGTGTTTGTCCAGTCCATGATCTCTACCAGTTCCTTCCAGTAGTCTACCTCTTCGAATTCCATCTGCTCTACAGGAGCACCTGTGATGATCATTCCATCGTATTTGTTATTTTTCAGTTCCGGAAATGTCTGATAAAATTTATTCAGATGACTCACAGATGTATTCTTCGCTTCATGGCTCTGTACTGCCATAAAGGTGACATCTACCTGCAGCGGTGTGTTGGAAAGGGAACGCAGAAGCTGAAGCTCTGTCTCCTCTTTCAGAGGCATCAGGTTCAGAATGAGGATCTGAATGGGGCGGATATCCTGATGGGATGCACGTGACTCATCCATCACGAAAATATTTTCTTTTTCCAGAATCTCTTTTACGGGCAGATCGCTCTGTATTTTAATTGGCATTATCTTATCTCCTGTTCTTATTATTTTATTGTTGTGCCATCTTCAGGAAATCTTCTTCCGAAAGGATTGGAATTCCCAGTTCTTTGGCTTTTTTATTCTTTGAAGAATTGGAAGTTGTGTCATTATTGATCAGGTAGTTCGTCTTCGATGTTACTGATCCGGTCACCTTGCCTCCCAGAGACTCAATAAATTCCTTTGCCTGTGCTCTGTTTGCAAAGTGCTCCACACTTCCTGTGATAACGAAATTCATGTTCCGGAAAATCTGCTCACCTGTCTTTTCTTCTTTCTTAACAGTCAGATGGCTCATCAGATGATCCAGTTTTCTGTTATTATCCTCGTTTGAAAAATAATCAGTCAGACTTCCGGCAATTACCGGTCCGATGGTATCAATAGAGCTGATCTCCTCTTTATCTGCATGACGGATCTTCTCCAGATCATCATCAAAATGCCTGCAGATCACTTTTGCATTGGCAAGACCGATATTGGCGATTCCAAGGCTGTAGATCACCTTCGCAAGAGTAGTCTCCTTAGCTTTATCAAGGCTGGTCATCAGGTTCTCAAAGGATTTCTCCCCGAATCCGTCCATCTCCACGATCTCATCACGATGCTTTCCAATCTCAAAAATATCTCCGAAATCATGAATAAAGCCTCTTGCAATGAATTTCTCCAGTGTTGCTTCTGACAGTCCGTCAATGTTCATGGCATCCCTGCTTGCAAAAAGTGCAAAGGATTTGATCTTCTTTGCGGCACAGTCAGGATTTGTACAGTAAAGTGCCTCCACATCATTTACCTTCTGTATCTGTGTTCCATGGCCACATGCAGGGCAAGTATCCGGAATTTCCAGTTTACTGCTGCGTGTGAGGTTTTCTGCAATCTGCGGAATGATCATATTTGCTTTATATACAGTGATCGTATCCCCGATACCAAGCTGCAATTCTTTTAGAATGCTCACATTGTGTACGCTGGCGCGGCTCACAGTGGTTCCCTCCAGCTCAACCGGTTCAAAAACAGCCACCGGATTGATCAGCCCTGTTCTTGACGGGCTCCATTCGATCTCCAGAAGATGGGTTTCTCTGATCTCATCTGCCCATTTGAATGCAAAAGCATTTCTGGGAAATTTCGCTGTTCTTCCAAGGGAATCTCCGTACGCAATATCATCATAAAGAGCAACCAGTCCGTCTGACGGAAAATCATTCTCAGTGATCGCAGTTGAAAAATATTCCATGGCTTCATCCAGCGTTGAAGCTGTGACTTTCCTGTATTCCACTACATCAAATCCCTGTTCTTTCAGCCATTCAAACTGCCGGGCTCTTGAATTATGGAAATCAACCCCGTCGGCGCTTACCAGCGTAAATGCGTAGAAACGCACATTCCTGCGGGCTGTGATCTCATTGTTTAACTGGCGGACAGAACCGCTGCATAAGTTTCTCGGATTCTTGTATTTCGCATCAACGTCTTCTATGGATTCATTGATCCGTTCAAAGTCCGAATAGGTAATGATCGCTTCCCCACGCAACACCAGTCTTCCCTGATACGGGATTTTAAGAGGAACGTTCTTAAATACTCTGGCATTATTGGTGACAACCTCTCCTGTCACACCGTTTCCACGTGTAACTGCTTTGGCAAGTCCTCCATTCTCGTAGGTAAGAACAATCGTCAGTCCGTCCAGCTTCCATGACAGAAGCGTTTTGTGTTCCCCGATAAATTCCCTCAGAACTTCTCTGTCCTTAGTCTTGTCCAGAGACAGCATGGGGGATTCGTGTTCTTCTTTTGGAAGCTGGTCAACTGCCTCGTACCCTACGCTTACGGTTGGGCTGTTTGCCAGAACAGTGCCTGTCTCTTTCTCCAGAGCCTGAAGCTCGTCGTACATCTGATCGTACTCTCTGTTGCTTATGATCTCTGTATCCTGCTGGTAATACGCCTTTGCTGCCCTGTCCAGCTTTTGCACCAGCTCTTTCATTCGCATGATCGCTGCTGTTTCCATTCTGTTCTCCTGTTCTGATCACTGTTTCACTTGTGGAAGATTCCAGTAAATGGTTCAGTTCTTCCCACTCCTGTGCTGTGATCTCTCTGTATTCGCCTTCTCTGATCCCGTCCAGAGTCAGATTCATGATCCTGATCCTTTTCAGCTTCTGTACCTCATATCCCAGATACCGGCACATTCTGCGGATCTGCCGGTTCAGTCCCTGTGTCAGAATGATCCGAAAGCTGCATTCTCCTGTCTGCACCACTCTGCATGGTCTGGTCACCGTATCAAGAACAGGGACTCCCTTGCTCATCCTTCGGACAAATTCCCTGTCCACCGGCTTATTCACTGTCACAAAATATTCTTTCTCATGATAGTTTCCGGCGCGCATGATCTTATTGACCAGATCTCCTTCATTTGTCAGAAGGAGAAGGCCCTGTGATTCTTTATCCAGTCTGCCCACAGGATAAACACGCAGAGGATAATCCAGATAATCTGTTACCGTCGTCTCATCAAACTGCTGCTTTGTACTGCACACGATCCCTCTGGGTTTGTTAAAAAGAAGCAGTACTTTTTTTTCATTTTTATGGACAGGTATATTGTCTGCACAGACCTCATCTTCCAGGCTGACTTTCTGACCGCTTTCTGCTTTTTTTCCGTTTACCGTAATCCTTCCCTCTTCGATCATCCGGTCGGCTTCCCGTCTGGAGCATATGCCTGCCTCGCTTAAATATTTGTTTATTCTGATTTTTTCGTCCATTGCTCTATTATATAATTTTTTGTACATCTTATCAACGGTGAAATTTTGATGGAATTTTTCTGGAATTTTTTTCAAAAGGGCAGGAATGGGGAATCGCCTTGTATTTTGTCAGATTTTATTGTATGATATCGAATGACAGGATATCTTTTTTGTCACTGATTTTATCAAAAAGGAGGCTTTCATGTCAGAGCATTTACCACGTACAAACCGGTGGCTGATCGCACTTTCTGTTATTCTGTGTCTGATACTTGGAGGAATTTTCACCCGTTCTTCCGCTGTGACTTCACAGGCAGATGCCATCAGCGATGCCGGAGCTTTCGTGTCAGAAGATCAGGATTCTGCGGAGTTTACTTCTGAGGAAACATTGACTGATAGCAATGATAATTTTACGGATTCTTCTTCCGGGAAACTGTTTGGACGCACTTCTTCAGATTCATCTGAAGCTTCTCCGGGCGGTCCTGCATTAAGCACTGATATCTCGCCTGAGGCATCAGAGGGCAGCTGGGCTTCCAGTGGAAGTAACTGGATGTTTTTGGTAGATGATAAGCCATACACAGGATGGTTCACAGATACAGACGGGAAACAGTACTATATGGATGAGACCGGTATTATGCAGACAGGCTGGACAGATATCGGAAAGAAGCGGTATTATTTTGATATGGATGGTATTCTGCAGACAGGGACTGTGATAATAGATAAGAAAACTTATGAACTGGATACAGATGGTTCTCTGAAAGGTTATACGCCAAAGAAAAAATCTTCAAAGAAGAAATCTTCAGATAAGTCAGCTACCTCTGACAAGTCCGGTACATCTACGGCAAAGAAGTCGGTTGCCCTTACTTTTGATGATGGTCCCAGCTCTTTTACAGGCCGTCTTCTGGACTGTCTGGAAGAAAATAATGCAAAGGCAACTTTCTTTATGGTGGGTACTGAGATTGCCAGTTTTCCGGACGAAGTAAAACGCATGAAGAAACTGGGCTGTGAACTTGGAAACCACACTTATGACCATAAGGATCTGGCGACTCTTTCTTCGGATGAGATCAGTTCAGAAATTGCAAGAGTGGATGAACAGCTTGTAAATCTTACAGGTGAGGGAGCTTCGGTGGTCCGCCCGCCATATGGATCTGTTAATGATACGGTAAAATCAACTGTGGGAACCCCGATGATTCTGTGGTCCATTGACACTCTGGACTGGAAAACGCAGGATGTGGAATCTACGGTTGAGGAAGTCATGAATAATGTAAAAGATGGTTCCATTATTCTGATGCACGATATCTTCAGCACCTCTGTAGATGCAGCCGAGATCCTAATCCCGCAGCTTATCGAAGAAGGCTATCAGCTTGTAACAGTGCACGAACTGGCTTCCCTGCATCAGACAGAATTATCGACAGGAGTTACATACGGTGAATTTAATCGAATCAAGTAAGTCCCTTGCGGAAGTTGCGAAAAGTAATAAGAACAGCAAAATCTCCAGCAGAAGCTGACAAGAACAATGTCAGAAAAACGGAACGTAAAAATACAGGCAGTTACCACAAGGATAACCGCCTGTATTTTTTACGTTCCATATTCAATTTTATTCAAGTAAATCTCCTCTGATGTATCCGGTCTGACCGTCGTAGTCGATCTGAACCCATTCACCATCAGTACCTGTCTTCTGAACCTGATCACCTGCTGAGATCACGCCAAGGATATCAGCATCTGTGCTGGCTTCTGCGCGTACATTACATTCCTCCGAAGCAGTAAGCATCGTGCCGTCTTCTGCCTCTGTTGACACACCTGCTTCCTCCCCAAGACCATTCAGGAATTCTTCAAGAGACGGATCAGATTGCTGTGCCTGATCCAGTTCATTCTGCACCTTCTTTATAAGAGCTGAAACATCACTGTCTGATAACTGTTTTTCCATATATGCGGAAATCTCAGAATCCTGTAAAGCTCCGTTATTGATCATCCAGTTCCCTTCGCTGTTCTTATATACATAGAACTGAGTCAGTGCAGGGGCCTTGGTCTCAACGCCCTGACAGATATACGAGAAACAGGCGTAAACCACGTAAGAATCATCTGTCATACCTTTCTTCGTGTACACATCGCCTACTTCATACCCTTCGATATAATCTTTCAAATTTGTGACTTTTGACTCATCAGACGGTGTAAAATCATCTTCCAGAGTCTTCAGCGTTGCAATATCTTTTTCCCCCAGAGCCTGATAATAGCTCGTGATCAATGCAGTAACATCTGCATCTGCTGTTTCCATGGGATTGGCGTCTTCTTTCTTCTCGTCAGACTCCCCTTCACTTATCGGAGAAGAAGGAACATTTCCCTGGTCTTCGGATGTGGTTTTCTGTTCATCTCCGGAATTCCCCTTATTACTTCCGGAACAGGCTCGAATGCCGCAAAACAGGACAACCACAATTATCAGAATAGCTCCACCCAGCATAAAATACCGGAGATTATCTGATAACCATTCTCTAAAATCATCCAAGTTCTTGTCCTCCTTATGAGTTACCGTTTGCTCCGTTCACTGCCGCATACGATTTCTGACAGTTCCCGATTCTGATAACTCCTGTGATACAACGCACCGGAACTGTACATACGTCCCAGGCAGCACGCCTGAAGGGAATCGAACCCCCGCACATGGTACCGGAAACCACTGCTCTATCCACT
>OGRT01001360.1_pt1 | contig 19323 bp, 19 predicted proteins | sample 1553581 | NCBI WGS metagenome assembly OGRT01 (sample SAMEA2580113, study PRJEB22360) | human gut metagenome | biome: human gut; feature: human-associated habitat; material: faeces | place: Denmark | collected 2008/2010
ACTCGCCCGAAATATCCAGCGAATGGCCGGGCAGATGGCTGAGTGTGATGACCTTGTAGCCCCGCTCCAGCAGCAGGCGCGGAATGCCCATGTTCAAAATCGGGTCGGACACGCCGTAGTTGCGCGTAATCAGCACGAGCACCTTGTCCTCTGGCTTGAGCGTGGCCAGCAGCGCTTTGCCCTGTTTTTCCACCGCGGCGGTGTGGCGGCGGACGGCCATTGCGCCCGCCAGCAGCGCCGCAGCGCATTTCAGCTTGGGGATGCCGAGAATTTTGCCCAGCCCAACCATCGCGGAGGCCATCGCCTCCTGACCGAAATCGAGGTCAAATTCCGGGTTCAAAAGCGTAATGCCTTTTTCCTCCAGCTTCAGCGCACGGGCGACGGATTTCGCCGCCGTCTGCATATACACACAGCCGTAGTTGTGCGCGACGCGGCTTTTTTCGTGGCGCATGGTGTGGATCGACGGCAGGAAGATGTAATCCACCTTCTTTTCGATGAGCTGCATCATGTGGCCGTAAATCAGCTTCACCGGGTAGCAGGTTTCGCCCTGCGCCGCCAGCTGGGAAAGGCGGAGTGTCTCTTCGCTCGTCGGGTCGGTCAGCACGACATTGAATCCCAGCGCGCTGAAAAATGCGTTCGCCATCGGGAAGAACTTATGAATCATCAGCACATACGGCACACCGACGGTCTTTTTGTCTGGGTCAATTTGGCCCGTGTAGCCCTCCAGCAGCAGCTTGTCGGCCTGCTCATAAAACGCGATGTTGCGCACGATTTCGGAGTTCTGAGCGTCATCCGCCGCCGCGGTGTGCGCTGCGTCGAAGCCCGTAAAGTGGCTTTCGCCGTTGCCGACGGCCTCCAACGCCAGCATAGCTGCGCCGAATGCGCCGCTGATGGCAAAGCACGGGCTGACCTGCACGCGCTCGCCGTAAGCCGCCTGGAACGCCGCGACAATGCCGGAGTTGTAATCTACGCCGCCCTGTAACACGATGTGTTGGCCGACGGGCTTCCCTGCGACAACCTTGTGCAGATAGTTGCGGACGATGGCGTGGCACAGCCCCGCTGCGATTTCCGCCTGACCGACGCTCTCCGCCGCGGCGGAGGCGATGGCCGTTTCGATGAATACCGTGCAGCGTTCGCCCAGTGCGGCAGGCACTTTCGCCGTCAGCGCCAGCGGGCCGAACTGCTCGATGGGAATGCCCATGCGCACGGCCTGCTCCTCGACAAACGAACCCGTTCCTGCCGCGCAGATTTTGTTCATCTGGAAATCGACAACCTCGCCGTCGCGCAGGGCGATATATTTGCTGTCCTGCCCACCGATTTCGAACACGGTGTCCGCATCCGGCACCCAGAAGGTCGCGCCCTTCGCCTGTGCGGTGATTTCGTCGCGAATCGCGTCCGCGCCGATCATCCGTCCGATGCGCTCCCGTCCCGAACCGGTCACGCCGACCGCCGCAAAGCGAATCGCGCCGTATTTCTGTTGCAGCGTTTGCAAGCCCTTTCGCACAGCCGCTTCCGGATTGCCCGCCGTGCGCAGGTATTGAAAATCGACGAGCGTGCCGTCCCGCCCCGTGAGCACCAGATCCGTGCTTGTCGAGCCGATGTCGATGCCCAACGCGCACCCCTCCGACGGAATCACGCCCGTCGCGGGCGGATCGGTCAGCTTCGTCCCCGGCGCAAGCACGAGCGGCTCAAGCTCGCCGACGGCGCGCCGCGCGCTCAGCCCGCCGCGGAGGATATCCAGCAGGTGATCTACGGAAACGCAGCCCTCCGCCTTGCAGGCTGCGCCGATGGCCGACGCATAGCGTGCCTGCTTCGGCACAATCAGCTCGTCCTCCGCCAAATCGAACACATCGCGGATCGCGCGGATCACGCCCGCGTTGCACGTCACGCCGCCGCAGAAGACGACCGGCTTTTCCACCGACAGATTGCGCACGATGGTCGCCTTGTAATTGCGGATCATGGCATAGCAAAGCCCCAGCAGGATATCCGGCGTGGGCACGCCCTCCTGCTGGCGGTGAATGATATCCGTCTTGGCAAACACGGCGCATCGGCCGGACAGTCGCGGAATGCTCCGGGCCTCCTCAATCAGGCGGGAATAATCCTCGATGTTCAGCCCAAGGCGGGACATCTGATCCTCAAAAAAAGAGCCCGTGCCGCCCGCGCAATGCTCGTTGACGGAAAACTGCGGCGTGCCGCTTTGCCAGCCTGTGATGAACCGCGCGCCCTGGCTGCCGATCTCCATGATGCTGCTGCCCTGCGGGGCCAGCAGACGAACGCCCTCCACCGTGGCGGGAATATCGCCCAGGCCGGTCAGTTCCGGGCAGGCGGCCAGCAGCGCCTCGCTGTTTGCGCCTGTGACGCAGACTGCCGCCTTTTCGTGCAGGTTCAGCATCTCCAGACCGTTTTGCAGGTATTCAAACGGCCTTCCCTGATGCGTCTGCATCCACAGCGACTTGATTTTTCCATTTTCCAACAGCGCGAGCTTGACGCTTGACGCGCCCAAATCCAATCCCAAAGCAAGCATGCGTTGACTCCTTATTCTGTGCATTTGACTTTTCGACCGTCGTGGCCTATAATATAGTTAGTAGAAGCTAACCTTGTAAGGCTAGTATAACAGATTGAAGTCGTGCATTCCATTGTTACGGCAACAAATTGAAATTTTTCACGCAGATTGGAGACGGACGGGCTAATTTTTATGGACGTATCGAAGGAATATTATCCCATTTTAGAGCAGTGCGGCATGATGCGCGGCATTGCGCCCCAGTGCTATGGAACGGTGCTTTTCTGCCTTCAGGCGCGAACCATTGACTATCAGCGCGGCGTACATGTCGCGGAGGTCGGAGAGGCGACCCGCTGCGCGGGCGTGCTGCTGCGCGGCGGCATCGAGGAATTCCTCTACGACGAAAACGGCAACCAGATCACCGTCGCACACATTCACGAGGGGCAGATTTTCGGCGCGGAGCTGGCCTGCTCCGGCGGCGTGACCAGCCCCGTCTGCCTGCGGACGTCTTCGGTCTGCACGGTGATGCTGCTCAATTTCGGCGTGCTGCTTTCCGAAAGCTCGATGGGCTGTCCCTGCCGGATGCAGGTGACGGCCAATCTGATGCAGGAATTTGCGAGGCAGGTGCTCGCCTTCAACACGAAGGTGCGCATTCTGGGGCAGAAGCGCCTGCGGGATCGGCTTAAAATCTATCTGCAAACGCTTACGCCTAATGCCAACGGCGTGTACACCCTTCCATATTCCCGCGCCGCGCTGGCCGATTTTCTCTGTGTGGATCGAAGCGCGCTTTCCCGCGAACTCTGCCGCATGCGTGATGAAGGGATACTCTCCTTTTCGGGCAGCAAAATCTGTATGCTCGATTCTGAGTTTCTGCATGCGTGAGCAACGTCGTGGGGCAGCTTCCGTGCCGTATACGCCTGAATTCCCAAACGCAAAAGCAATGACAACGGAGAAGAAAACCTGATCCGGCATTACTGCTTGAAGATGTTGGGTTTTCGTTTGAGGAGGACAGTATGCGGAAGAACCGTTCCTCCTTTACAACCTACATCTTCAGTGGTACTGCCACTCCCACTATCACCTCCATTACTACTTCCCTCCCTAGTAATAAACTCTGACATAGCCCAATCTGTATAACCGTAAATATCTGTTTTATTCGTGGTATGACTGGCAATCTTAACCTTAAGCCAGCTGCCACTTTTGCCAAGGATATTGCAAGTAACATCTTTGTTTGTCAAGCCATAGGAGCTACTGCTAGGCTTATATCATATTTTATCGTTTCGTTCATGGTTTCGATTAAATCAGAGGTTCCCTAAATATAGCAACTAATAACGCTAACACTATAACTGTATGAAACAGGCAAACAACCTGAAGCGATTTCTTTTTCAGCAACATAAGAAAAAGTCGTAGAATTCAGATAGAAAACTACGACTTTTTTTCTTTGGATTATGAAAAGTCGACGATGCCCGTGTGCTTGAGAATCGGAACACTTCTGGAAATAGCACTGAGTAAAAGTGTTAGACTGATGGTTTGTATGATGGCAGGTACATTCAAAAGAATGAAAACAATCAGCAAGACGATTTCAACCAGCAAAATTTGACGAGAATGCTTAATGAGTTGCTGTGCTTTCTTTTTTAGATAACTTTTGTTTGTATGGAGAACAAGCGGATGCATCCACATAAAAAGAAGTGATATAACGGAAATTCCGCTGCAGGTAAAGGGTGAATACGGAAGAAGGAAAGAAATGAGGAAAAGCAACTCGCCTAAAACCATCGTCAGGAAGCACATAAGATGCGAGGAGGCATGAAATCCGCCGCCGGAGGACTGATTCGTATAATAGAGGAAGATCAACAATGCCGTTTCAAGTGGACGACCTGCTATCCAGCCAATCAGAAAAAGCCCAAAGGTGCTTAAAAAGGTGTAAATAGTAATATCGAATCCATAGATATAGGTTTCTCTGGAAATGTCGCTGTGTAAAGCCCCCTTTTTCTCCAACATACCGACAATCCATATTGCAAGCCGCTGCATCATTGATATTTCCCTCTTTCATTTAAATAGGGCAGAACAACTTTTGCATAGAAGGTGTCGTTTTCAATATAAAACTCGACACGCCCCTCGTCACGATCTGCGATGGCGTTAACGCTGTGCAGACCGATACCGTGTATACCCGGTTCGGTTTTCTGTTTGGAAGAAACGAAATGGTCTTTTTCTTTTACAATCGTTTCGGTATTGCATGGGTTTTCGCAATAGATATAGAACATATCCCACGAGCGGGAAAAAGCCAAACGAATAGAAGGAGAAGTTGGAGCGGGTTTAATTCGAGCGACACCTTCAATCGCATTATCAAGCAGATTCCCTACAATAGAACAAAAGTCCGAAACATGAATTGGCAGACTTGCCAAAGGATACGGAACGTAAACAAATTCAATCCCACGCTCACGCATGATTCGACGCTTTGCAGTTAGAAGCGCGTCGATTTCAGGCGAGCCGGTAACAATCATTTCGTTGCTCAGATTATCGGATATGACGGAGTTCAAATACTTCTCAGCGGTGGAATCTTTATCATTGATGACCAGTTCTCGAAGCATCTGTAAATGTTGCTTGTAGTCATGCTGGCGTGTGGTTAAATCTTCGTACATTTGAGAAAGCTCGCGTTGATGCTGCTTGGAAAGCGTCAGCAGCGAAATTTCGGCTTGATAGCGGTTTTCTCGTTCTGTATCATTGGAAACCGTATGAAACAAAATGATTAACAAAATCACGCAGAATAGCAAGCCGATATAAGCAATAAAGAAGGGCAAAGCAGATTGTGAGCCATATTGATTATAAAGAGAATACAAGGCTTCTTCAACGATATAAACGACAGACAATGTAAAAATGAAGATTGCATAAGCGGATGGCTTTGGAAAAGAGCATTTTTTCTTTAGACGGATAATCAGCTTGAGAATAAATAAAAGAAGAACGTTCGTTACGATGATACAGAGAATCCTTTTGAACGCATAGCTTGGATAGGTAACTCCTAAAATCAGAGGAAAAAGATCAAACACTGGATAAGTAAGGACAGAGACAAGGTTAAAGACCAAAGATAGAATAAGAATCCAATAGACGATAGAAAATTTAGGTTCGGTTGAAAAGAAATTAGCGTGGCAGAAAACCAATGAGAAAAAAATAATCTGCTGAACGAAAAAAGGAATTGAAGCGACGCCTTGAGAAAGAGTCAGAAATGCTGTAAAGATGACTAGAAAAGAAGCATCAGCTAAAAGCACTTTCTTCTCATAAGAAAAACAGTGCTTTAAGTAAAACAAAATGAGTGACGATTGAAATAAATTGATTAGAAGCTCAAATATTGTCCACGCCATAGTTGTAAATGCCTCCCTGATGATAACGATCAAAGGCTTGGTTGACTGAAAGTGTATATGTTCGAGAAATAGGGATCGAAATATTTCTAGAAAGCAGACATTCAGTTCGGGTTACTAGGCGAATATGCGCTACGTTTACAATATAGCTGCGATGGCAGGGGATAAAAAGCTCTTGCGGCAGGCTTGAGACGATATCAGATAAATTTGCATTGATTTTCAATGGTGCAGAGGTGATTGTCGTTGAAATATAAATGCAATGAGAACGAGCTTCGACGTAGAGAATTTCGTGATAATGTAACACATATCGTTTGCCAGCAGAAATGATTGCAAGTGTATTTTTACTTTCGATGGAGAGCCGATTGTAAACGTAATCACAACAGTAAGATATGTCGCTTTCACTGACAGGCTTTGGCAGAAAGCGAAGGGCATTAACCGTATAACCTTCATACACATACTGGGGGAAATTCGTACAAAAAACGATTACGGTATCCAAACCCAGCTGACGGATTTTATGAGCCAGTTCAATACCGTTCATTTCACCCTTTATTTGAATATCAAGAAAAAGAAGGTCTTCCTCAAATTTTGTTTCGAGCCGTTGCAACAAATCTTCTGATGATTTGAAAACTGTAACAATTACATCGGTATGCCCGGAAGCTGCCATCCAATGCTGGATGGCTTTTTGAATCGGGGCAAGGTAAAAGTCCATATCTTCACAAATGGTGATTCGCATGTAAGCATAACCTCCATCTTTGAGAGTGTTTCTTTGACATGATTTTAGCAGGGGGAAAATTGTTTGTCAATAAAAAAGCCGCGCATAAAAGCGTGGCCTTATGAAGGCAAATTCAGATTTTTGAAGGTTTGTAGAATAGCTTTAATCCGCAGCTGATCGTTTGGCGAAAGCTCATCCAACCGCAATGTTTCCTTATCAGTCAACCCCAGAATATAATCAGCAGAGGTGTTCAGCAAAATAGATAGTTTCTTAAGCGTTTTCGACGATGGTAACGAAGTGCCTAGTTCCCAGTCGCGGACGGAACGACCATTTAGTCCTACTTCTTTTCCAAGCTGCGCCTGCGACCAACCCTTCTCAAGCCGTAGCTGTCGGATGCGCTTGCCAGTTTCTGTTTAAATCATCCATCAAATCCCTCCATTACGCTCTTATCTTACCGCAAATGGAGAGTATTTAACCTACTATGAAATGGTAGATTACACCCTATCGAGGGTGTAAAAGTTGCGTTTCGAGTGATTTTTTTTGCATTTCAGGAATATTGCTCCACAAAACAGCACTTCCCTGCTATAATGACGGCAACAACCAAAGAAGAAAGGAGGGAAATCAAATGAACAAGATTCTAGAGAAGATTGCCGATTTTGCTTATAACTGTGGCAAGGATGGTGCGCAGCTGCCGAGCTGGCGCGGAAATCATGAGCCTGTCGTTCCGCAGGAGCTCCAGGAAAATGAAGAAAACAAGTAAGATGATTGTTGAGTTCCCGAATCGCCGAACATGAAAGTGTTTGGCGATTTATTTTTTTGTAATCAAAGGCGGCTGAAAAGGAAGCAAATTACCGAAAAAAGGAAAAACTTTACCCTGATAAGTCGAAAACATTGCATTTCAGGTATCTAAATTGTCGTTTTGAGTAATCCGCCCCCAGTGATGGAGCCTTTGTGATATAATTCGAAGCGTGGAAAGTGTTATGGTCGTACAAGGAATGGGGCGACGATATGACACGGTTCAGGTGTCGTGATCCGGGCTAATCTGAAAGAAACTAGCCCCAAATAAAAAGGTTCTTGCAAAACATGCCGGCAAGCACCTCATCGCTAAAGCGATGAACGTTTCGCAAGAACCCATAACATTATACCACAAGTAAGTCCTAATAAAAGCAGTTTTCAATCAGGAAGGAGAAAAACTTACGAAAAAACTGATCGCTATCATTTTGGTTGCCACTACGTTGCTTTCTATTGCGAGCATTGCATCTGCTGCTGTCAGCTTCACTCTTCGTACTCCGTGTGAAGCACTCGCTGATAATCAACTCTACCAGCATCATAGCGAGCAGAAGGTTTGGAAGTATTCCGGCGGCAACAAGTTCTATGTGAAGCACAGGATTCAAGAAACCAGTGCAGTGGAGACGAATCGAATTGCAGCATATCGCCATGATACGGGCAAGACGATGGGGGCAAACTGGCATCGCTCTGACAACGGCGAGTATCAGTGCATGTCCAATGCATTGGTTATTAGTCAGTATTACAGCGTTGCAGGGCGTGGCAATACTAATTACGCAAGTAAGTACGGTCTGAATAACATTACTTTGTACGGCTCGATGCGTGCGGATTAACGCTGATTCATCTTATGAGTAGCCGATGTTTGACATCGGCTACTCATAATCCAATTATTTAAGGAGAAATGATTATGACGAAATGGATAAAAGTGTTAGCTGTTTTGTGTATGTGGATGGCGTTACCCACAGGTTGCTTAGCACAAGAATATTATAGGGTGTCAGATGTTTATAAGCAGGTTCAAGAAAAATGGAAAGCGGAATATAAGGATTCACAAGGCAGGGTTATTCCAGTTGATGTAAATGCAGAGGTTTATGGAAATGGAACATTATCTGTTTCAAAGGTAGAAATTGCCGATTACAAATTAGACGAAACTCTCTTTCAATCCGAAACAGAATGGAACGATAAAAGAGGAGCTATAATCTTACATCATAATCCGGCAGATTATATTTTTCGCGAAAAAAAAGGCGAAATGCCACTTATTGTATATCGTTCTCACGGGGAAAGGATAGATTTGAATAAGATATATGGGAACGAATACGGAGAAAAATATACTGTTCAAGATATGATTGATTGCGCACAGAATATTTTAATCCCTCAAGGAATCGAAGCAGATTCATACCTTTTTGAACAGCCTTTTGATTTTAGTGTTAGATGCAGAGTAAAGAAAGATAGCTTAGAAGTAACAGAACAAGCGATCTATCTGTCACACTTCTGGCAGACGATAGATGGAGTACCGATTCTTGAACATGCAAATCGTGCTTTCTATAAGACAGGTTGGCCGGATTTCTTTCCTCAACTTGTGTTGGGAATGCGAGAGAAGGATGAATATCAAATAACAGTGAATGCAGTTAAAAAAGTAGATGAAATTGCAAGTGACATTCCATTATGCTCTTTTGATGAAATTAAAAGAAGTATTTCTAAATTAATAGAACAAGGCCACATTAGGAAAATATATGATATTCAACTTGGATATGTTCTATATAATGATCCGAATTACCCGCAGGGAAAAAGAGATGCGTATGAGGCAGAATGCTATTATTTAGTTCCAACGTGGTGCGTAAATTGTATATATATGGAAAATCCAAAAGAAGAATATGTATATAAGGGAAAACAGGAGGATGAAATGAATGAAGATGAGAAAAATACGCCGGAGTATAGAATGGTCATGATTGATGCTCAAAGTGGAGTGGTGCTGGATCCATTTGATAGGAGTAAAAATGGACATGGAAACGCTGATTATAAAGGAGTTTTGACATGGGATGATGTCCAATAAGCGGAAAACAAAGGAGTATTTTAGACTAGATTGGAGATATTTAATTTTCCCATTAGCCTTTCTTATTGTTTTATGGACGAGTGCATCTTTTACAGGGCATTGGATAACAGAAGAAAATCCATATCGTTCATATACATTGCAAGCATGTGCATGGCTAGATGGACGATTGGATTTAGGCACGGATTATCCTTGGTTAGAGCTGGCAATTTATGAAGGGAAGTATTATGTAAGTTTTCCTCCATTCCCATCGCTAGTACTACTTCCGTTTGCTGCGATATTTGGAACAAATACGCCTGACCACTGGATATCACTTGTTTTTTCACTTGTTGGCATTATATATGCGCTTCGTCTTTACCGTACAATAACAGGAAAATACGTAATGGCGGAACAATATGTTTTGTTCCTATTTTTAGGGAATGGCTACCTATTTATTTCCCTGCAAGGCGGATGGGTTTGGTACATGGCTCAAACAATGTGTTTTGCTCTTTCGTTAATGTCTCTTTTTTATGCAGTAAATCAGCACATGGGGAGAGCGTTTGCCTTTTTAGCCTGCGCCTTCGGATGTAGACCAATGGTCGTTGTTTATATACCACTAATCGTTGCACTTGTAATTAAAAAAACAAGAATAAAAACATTGGTAAAAAAGGGATATCATCTAATTCCAGCATGTATGATAATTGGATTTTATTTGACGCTAAATGCTGCTCGATTTGATAATCCGTTTGAGTTTGGGCACAACTATTTACCAGAATTTATTCGTGCAGATGAAGGCCAATTCAGCTTTAGCTATGCAATAAAACATTTGAATCAACTTTTAAGGTTACCCCAAACAGGAGGAGAACATGGAATGTTGATTTATGACACTTATGATTGTATGGCATTTTGGCTGATTGCTCCAATGACAATTCTTTTTATTGTGTTGTGGGTTTATGCGCTGATAAAAAGGCGAAAAGAATGCAAAACAAGTTTAATAATAGTTCCTATGACGGTGTGTATACATTTAATCATTGTTTGTTGCCATCGAACCATGGGAGGGTATCAATTCGGAAATCGGTATATTATTGATATGCTTCCGTATGTGTTTTATGGATTATTATCATATAAACAAGAACAACGGATTGAAAAAATAGAATGGATAAACATTCCACTTTTTGCACTTGGATTCTCGATAAATTTAATTGGAACAGTTGCAACTTATAATCATTGGATTTGAATTAAATTAAGGAAGTGAAAGAAGTGCACGAAGAATTAAAAAATACATTTCGCTCTAAAAGATTTTGGATTGCGTTCGGCGTAGCAATATTCACTTTGATGGGCTATTCAGCAGCATACTGGGTCGGCAGCGCGGATGAATGGCTCGAATATCGAGAAAGCGCGTTGCATCTTTCGATTGGGGGCATTTTTTTCGGCGGATTTATGTTGTTGCTGCCGTTCTGTGCGGCGCTTGCACATTCGACAAGCCAAGTCGAAGAAGAAAGCGGAAGTATCATGCAGTGGAGAACATTGCGAAGCTCGGTCGCAAAGTATGTTGCAATTAAAGCAGGTGCTTCGATGATCGGTGCTGCGGTTGCAACGATGAGTGCATTTATTCTCCATGCAATTATCTGGAATATCATTGCGCTGCCATGCGATCCGACGACTTATCCAAACCATACCATTTATTTTGACCCGTCCTGTATCTTCTATAATTGGTATACGATTTGCTACGGATTGCCGGTTTATTTGGAAATCACAGTAGGTATCGGATTCACAGCGAGTGTTTGGGCGGTTGTTGCCTTGGCTGTTGCAGTGTGGATTCCCGATAAGCTGCTGACAGTCACAATTCCTTCGTTTCTTTACTATCTTTGGAATGCAGATGTCATTTTCTTCTTCTTCGGCATCCAAACGCCACATCCTGCAACACTTTTTAATGATGGTTTAACCCCGCAAAAAGCGGTTGTGTCGATTATCAGCTATCTGGTTGTGCTGGCGGTCAGCTTGGTTATTTACTATGCCGGATGTAAGAGGAGGTGTGAAAATGCTTAATGAACGAAAAATGAAAGGATGGCTGACAGCCTGTCTTCAAGGAGATATGAGCTTATGGTTACATTCAATGAGAACGGGTTTAATGCTGGTGTTCATCCTGCTGATGAACTTTATGCTGGTTCGCAGTAATGCGACGATGATAGGCATGTATGGATATAAAGTACATTTAGGTGAAACTCTTTTTACTTGCCTGAATTCCGGCTTTAATCTGATTATGACGAGCGTCGCATTTCTTGTCATGATTTCAGAAATACCAAAGCGAGTGTCTTATCAAAAATATGTGTTGATTCGCCTTTCGAGAGGAAAATGGCTGCTCTCCCTGATTGTATTTTGCATCGGCATTGTAGCGTTTTTCCTGCTGTTTATGACAGCAATGTGCGCATTGTTTTCGCTGTCTTATGTGACTCCCGGAAGCGGATGGAGCGATTTGGAAAGATTGGCAGAAAACGCCGACTACATCTACGAGATGCAGATTATTCCACAATACATTCGAGGTCTTTCACCGTTTCAAGCGTGCTTCTTGGCGTGGTTTGTGCTGTTTTGCTTCTTTTTGACAATGACCCTTCTGATATTGTCTTTTTCTCTTTTTGAGATGCCGAACCTTGGAATTGTGGTATGTGTTTCCCTGCTGTTGCTGAATATCACAGTGCTTTTTGAATATTTGCCGGGCATTGTTTTGCCAAGTAATTTTGCAACTTTGGGCGCGATTGTTTCCATGAAACCAGAGCATGAATTTGAAATGCTTTTGAAAGTGCTGGTCGGCTACGGCATTGTAGATGCCTTGATTATTGCGCTGATGTCTTTCCGTGTGAAGAAGATGGATATGCAATTCTAATTTTGAAAAGAGAAAGAGGTTTCGCTATGATTACAATTCAAAACCTATCCAAACGATACGGTAATAACACGGTACTCAAAGATATTTCTATCCAACTTGAGGCTGGAAAGATTTATGGTCTGGTCGGTGCAAATGGATGCGGCAAAACAACGCTGATGCGTTGCATTTGCGGCTTCTCACAACCTACAACGGGATATGTCGTAGTAAACGATTGCCTGATTGGAAACAAAGCAGCATTGAAACGAAATCCGGATTTGAAGAAAACGGCAAATCCTCCGTACAAGACGATGGCAGATTTTTCTCCAAATACTGGTGTGATTATCGAAAGCCCTGGTTTTCTTCCCAACGAAACAGGTTTGAGGAACTTAATGTTGCTTGCGGACATGTCGGGCAAAGTGGATAAAGCGACTGCGCGAAGAGCAATGGTCACGCTGGGACTCGGACCTGACGAGAAAAAGCCGGTTGGAAAGTATTCGCTTGGACAACGTCAACGCTTGGGGTTTGCGCAAGCCTTTATGGAAAACCCGGATGTCCTGATTCTGGATGAGCCTTTTAACGCAATGGATAAGGCTTCGATGGAAGAAGTTCATGATCTGCTTCAGCAGTTCAAACGGGATGGAAAGACGATCATTCTGGCAAGCCATAGTGCGACGGATATCGAAAAGGCTTGCGATATTGTTTATGAAATGGAAAACGGAAATCTAAATATGATTCAGAACAAGACGGTGAATTGAAAGGAGCGGTAATCATGAAAAAACTGTGTGCGGTGCTGGTGCTGTTGGTGCTGCTGGTAGCAGCTGTGGCTTTTGCAGAGGGGGATGTGGCATTGAACCTCACGCAGGTTCATGATTATGAAGTCGCAGATTCGCTTTGTTATGTGGGAGATACGTTGTATATACTCGGAACGTATGGCGTGTATGCGTATCAGGGTGGAGAACTTTCAACGGCTATTGATCTGTCGGATACTTATTTGTACCGCTATAATCAGGAACGCCCAGAGGATGAGACGGAAGCGTCCATCTGGGAAAAGGCGATCAGCGTCATTTTTACAGATGGTCAGACGCTTTATGGGTTGCAACCGTATAGCGGACAAATCTTTCAACTTACGGAGGGAAAGTTAGAACCGTATACACAGCTTCCTGAAGATATTCTGTATGTTCAGAGCGATGATTTCTATCGAGAAATCAAGGGAACAACCATGAACAACGGAAAATTATTTCTGTTGCTCGGAACGGATAACTACAATGAATATGATAAAACCGAGCTTGCAATCTTTGACTTTGCCACGCAAGACGTGATGTATTCGGGAATTACAGGGATTCAGAGCATTGCGCAAGGAGAAGGTTGTGATCTGATTATATATACGCAAGACGATGAAAACACAATCTGGAAATATAATGCCAATTCGGATATGAACGAGAGCGAGGTTATGAAACTGGAAGGTATGGAGGCTCCCAGCGGAATGGCTTTCTATCAAGGAAAACTGGTTTATTTTGCAGATAATCGCGTTTATGAAGTAGACGAAGCCGGAAATCGACTGGTTAAAGCATATATCCCGGTTCAGTATGCAATGGTGAGCACGAGTGCCGCTTGTTCGGAAGCAGGAGTGTATGCTTATCCGTATGCCAATCATGTATTTCTGAGAGATATTTCAAAGGATGGAGAAGCAACACAGACTGTATTGACGCTGATGGGCAGCGTATCGCCGGATATGCTAGTTAATTTTTCGATTGAACACCCTGATGTTGCAGTAGTATCGGCGCAAACACTTAACAGCAGTGAAATCCAGCAGGCTGCCCTTTCGGGTGACGATTCCATTGACTTGTTTGTGGTATCCGCACCAGGTTCATATACGGCACTTAAAGAGAAGGGTTATCTGGCTGCGATTGATAACGAGTCACTCTGTGCGGATGCTAAAACTCTCTATCCTGCAATTCAGAATGTCATTTTTGATGGCGAAACTCTGCTGGGTTATCCAATTTCTTTGATGCTGGATTCTTGGACGGTCAATGAAACGCAATGGAAGAATATGGAGTTGGGTGAATATCCGACGACGTATGCAGAACTCTTTGATAAAATCAAGGTCTGGCTGGATGAATATGCACTGGACTATCCAGATTACACGCTTGCCGATATTCAGCAGATGGGGATAGACGGACTTGTGACGATGATGGTCAAAGCGTATGTTGCGCAGAATGAAAACGAAGATGGTCAGATTTCCTTTGATACGGAAGAATTTCATTCTTTGATGGCACTTGTCGCCCAAAATCAACAGTTGTTTGCAGAGGAAAACGAGCAATGGGGTATGCCGTTAATTTCCTCGTATTATATGGGATTTGGGATTACCTACGCCGATAGGGATGCAATGGTAATGATGCTGCCGCCGACGCTTGAAAAAGGGCAGCAACAAACGCTCAACGCGAATATTGACGTGATGTGCATCAGCGCTTCTTCTAAGAAACAGGAAGCTGCGAAAGCATTTGTTGCATATTGCGCCGAGCATCTGGATCAGATGACCCAATATGAGATTCATCCGAGCCTGACCGCACCGGTTGAAAGCGCAACGTATAAAGCTCGTCTGGAGACGCTTAATTCTGAATTGAATGATTTGCAAGACCGATATGCTAAAGAAGAAAATGATGAGAAAAAGTATACGTTGGAAGATGAAATTACGGCAAAGCAGGAGATGATTGCAAGCGTTGAGGACGGAAAGTGGGCGATTTCTCCTGAGAGTATTGAAATCTATCGTAAAGCTGCTGAGCAAATGACTATCCCGTATCAGTCAAAGTTTAGCTCAAACGGAAGCGATGGATTTGGGATGCTTAGCGATGTTATTTTGCAGTATTGTGCAGACGGACTTGAAGAAAGTGAAGTAAATGCGTTAATTCATGAGTTAAATCGCGTTGCAGATATGGTTTATATGGAAAATCATTGAGAGGAGAAAAACGGATGAATAAATTTATGAAATGGCTATATGGAAAGAAAATTGAAATAGAAATGAATAAATCGGCAGATAAAATCAACGTAGAAAAGATTAGAACTTGGATAAAAGAAGTCGAATCTGAAGCAGACACGCAGGAAGAACGGGATAAGATGGAAGCAATGACCCGTAGACTGATGGAAGATATTGAAAACAGAGTCTTGGAACGATAAAAAGAGGAGGAGAAAGCGATGAGCGAAGAAGAAGTGCTGGAAGCACTGGAAACGATAAAGTCAACTTTACTGGGAACAGCTCATCGTTTTTTCTCCTGTTATGCGGACTGTGAGGATGCTGTCCAAGAGTGCTTTTATAAAGCATGGAGGGGACGGGAGTCCATCCAGAATCCCGAGTATTTCAAAACATGGGCGACGCGCATCCTTGTTAATGAGTGCAAAACGATGCTCAGAAAAAAAGTGCCTATCCCTATGGAAGCGGATTATAACTCAATTTATTATGAAAATGAATATGAACATATCGTTGAGCTTGATCCGCTTCGCAAGGCAATGGAAAGGATAAGAGAGGACGACAGGCAGCTTATTCAGATGCACTTCATTCAAGAGTATTCGTACCGTGAAATTTCAAGAATCAAGAACAGAAGCGTAGGTGCGGTAATCAAGCGGGTAAATCGCTCACTTGAAGTCGTAAAAAGAGCTATGTAAAAGTAAATAGAACACCCGTGTAACAAAAAAGCACCGAGTTGGAAATTCCAATTTGGTGCTTTTATTTATATGACGCGCAGGATATAAATAAACAGAGTGATATGTTTTTTTATATTCACAAAATCGCGTAAAATGCCGCTCTCCTCCAAGTTTCTGATAACAAAATTCAGAAATTTGGAGGAAATATAAGTGAATTATAATATGAAAGAAGTCGGAACTCGAATCAAACAACTCCGAAAGGAAAAGGGGTTGACACAGGAACAGCTTGCTGAAAATCTGGATATTACAGCAGGAACTATCGGAAAGATCGAAATCGGACGGACGGGCATATCCATTGATTTACTGATTTGCATGTCAGATTTCTTTGAAGTGCCGACTGATTATATCATTTTAGGGAAAAAGTCAGGTATGCGTTTGTTGAAGGGAGAAATCCATAATATCATTGTAAAGTTGGAGGAGATCGAAAAAAGCATGTAATTCCGTCTATCAGACCATAAAAGGGACTAAATTCCGTCTACTGGGCAATAACGGAAAGAAAATGACTGCGGTATAATAAGGATGCGGATCAGAAAGAGATTCGTTTGAACCTGATAACCAAATAGTCATTTCATCAGGTACGTTCTCATTGTTGATGCGAAAGTGTCAGCCACATCTGCGATACGCCACGACGGTGTTTTTGAACACAAGAGCGATTCCTATCGGCAGTCAATATCGTGCAGCTCATGATAAGGCGATGACCGGCAATGAGGATAATGATACTTCTGTCCAGCCACAGCCCTTATGGAAGGATCACGCAATGGGGACAGCCCGGCAGGATGCGGGGAGGCAAAAACCTATGGCGCTGGTTCGCTGCCAGCCGCCTGATGATCTCCCTGCAAAACATCCGTTTTGCTACTCAGGGGTGTCGAGGACAAATGTGAGAAAAACGTGAATTTGGGGAGAGTCGATAAAAATCGGCTCTCCTCTCTTTTTTTGTATAGGGTGAAGGCATATTTCAAAAAGCAAACGTGAAAAGATGGATTTATGATGAACAATGTTGACTACAAGGCAATGCTCCACAAAAAAATGAACAATGAGCAGAACAGCTATCGTAAATGGCTCATGTCTCAGCAGCCTGCGGAGATTTTGAAACACACCTATGAGTATGCGACAAGGGAAGATATTTTGATGTGCATGGAGGAATTGTCATTGCAGCCAAAGCAGGCAAAAGCCATGCTTAAATCACCGTGTCCACTGAAAGATGTATATGAAGAATTCAGAGATCGTGAAACGGGCTATATGGACACGATTCGAGAGTCCATCGAAGCAGAAGCAGATAGATGTATCCACAAAGAGAAGCAGCGGGCTTCACGAGAGGATAGATGAAATATATAGGAGGCATATATATGAAAATATCAGGGAAAGAAGCATACAGCGTTATGCTCAGCGATTCCCCCGATATTATGAATATCGAGGAAATGTGTTCGGCTTTGAGCATCAGTAAAAAGACGGGATATAAGCTGCTGCGAGAAGGAAAGATCGTGGGCATGAAGGTTGGCAGGACATACCGTGTACCTAAAGTCCATGTGTTGTCCTATTTGAAAATTGTGGACGAAAATCCCGCAAAATGATGCACCGTATCCTCGCCATTTCGTTTATGCTGTGGTATGATATTCCTGTCAACAGCGGGTGGAAGCGGCGAGAAGGAGGAAAGAACAATGGTCGCAGGGCACCTGCAAGAAAAGAACGGAATGTTCTATGTTGTTTTGAACTATCGAGATGAGAACGGAAAGCGGAAAACGCCATGGATTTCGACCAATCTTCCAGTCAAAGGAAATAAGAAACGGGCAGAAAATTTCATGCTGGATGTACGCCGGAACTTTGTTCCGCCGAATGTTCAGCGGATCGAAGAACGCGAAGCGATGCAAAAAGGAGATATTCTCTTTACGGATTTCCTTTTGAAATGGCTGCGTGTGGCAAAAAGCACCGTAAAGCTGACAACGTATGCGTCCTATGAAATGATGGCTACGCGGATTATTATCCCTTATTTTGAGACTTTGAATATCAAACTCAAGGAACTGACTACGGAAGATATTCAGGAATTTTACAGTGCTCAGCTCGAACGGGTTTCTGCCAACACAGTGATTCATTATCACGCGGTCATTCATCGTGCGCTGAAATATGCGGTCAAAATCAAAACAATTCAATCTAATCCAGCAGTGAATGTTGAACGCCCTAGGAAGGAAAAGTTTATTGGTAGTTTCTACGACAAGAAAGAGATCAATACATTATTTGATATCATTCAAGGTCATCCGTTGGAAGTTGCCATTAAGCTGGCTGCGTTTTATGGTCTGCGCAGGGAAGAAATTATCGGATTGAAGTGGACTGCGATTGATTTTGAAAATAACACACTTACAATTCAGCATACTGTGACGGAATGCAATCTGGATGGAAAGCATATTGAGGTGGCAAGCGATACCGCTAAAACGGATTCGAGTTTGAGGACAATGCCCCTTGTCACCAATTTCCGAGCGATGCTGCTCGCTAAAAAAGAGAAGCAGGAACACTATCGGAAGCTCTGTGGCAGATCATACTGTAAAGAGTATCTGGATTACATTTTCGTCAATGAGATGGGCGAACGATGGAAGCCACGCTACTTGTCGGACGGATTCAAGAGAATCTTGGAACAGAATGGTCTTCGCCGTATTCGCTTTCACGATTTGCGCCACACCTGTGCCAGTCTATTGCTCGCGAACAACGTGCCGATGAAAAAAATTCAGGAATGGCTCGGACACAGCGACTTCTCTACTACGGCAAATATTTACGCGCATCTTGACTATCAATCAAAAATATCTTCGGCAGAAGCAATGCTGACAGGACTGGGCATGAGTTGACGTATAACATCTTCTCTCCTAAACAATGAAAAAATCCTGACAAAACCAATTTTGTCAGGATTTCTTTTATATGGCGGAGAGTTAGGGATTCGAACCCTAGGAGCCTTTCGGGCTCACAGCATTTCGAGTGCTGCACCTTCGACCACTCGGACAACTCTCCATCAAAACGGGCATCCGTTTTCGGATACCCGTTTATTATAAGGCAAACGCAGTTGTTCTGTCAAGCAAAAACCCTTACATCTGCGCGGCGATATCGACAATCTCCATTGAGCGGCGGATGAACTCGGTCATCTGTTCGGCTTCCAGCGGCTGGCGGCTTAGCTCGGCGAGGTCGTAGAGCTGGCGGGCCAGCAGCACGCTGCGCTCGTCTTTCTCACGGGCGGCCAGTTTTTCGATGGTCTTGCTGCGGCTGTTGAGCACGACGCTGTACTTGGCCGGCATGGTGTATTCGCTATGGCCGTAAATGCGGCCCATGTCGTTGAAGCGGCGGGTCTGCTCGTCTTCCACCAGCATGACGGGCACGCTGTCGTTGACCAGCGGCTTGACTTCGACG
>OGRT01001387.1_pt1 | contig 18993 bp, 16 predicted proteins | sample 1553581 | NCBI WGS metagenome assembly OGRT01 (sample SAMEA2580113, study PRJEB22360) | human gut metagenome | biome: human gut; feature: human-associated habitat; material: faeces | place: Denmark | collected 2008/2010
ATAGACTGTCCAGCCTGTGCAAGAATGTTGTTCTTGCTGTAGTTAACCATCTCTTCTGCCATATCTGTATCACGGATACGAGACTCTGCGGATGATGTATTCTCAGATACATTGTCCAGATTTGCAACTGTATGCTCTAATCTGTTCTGTAAAGCACCTAATGCAGAACGCTGTGTAGATACTTTGTTAATCGCATCCTGTACCTTTGTAATCGTATTATTTGCAGCTTTATAATCGTCTACGCGGGCACCATAACGTGTCTCACCTGTAGTACCCGTTGTTGCTTCTGTATCTGTTGTCTGAACATATTTCTGGAAATCTTCACTGATAGCTTTTGATGCAATTTTCTGCTGATCTTCTACATAGGCTTTTCTTGCATCAGAAGCATTTGCGAATTTTTTCTCTTTTCCATCAATTGTTGCCTTGTAATAAATAGAACCCGTCGTATTGTCATACTGAGCTGTAAAATCAGTTTTTTGTGTCTTGCTTCCAATGGATACCTTAAACTTGCTAATTGCTAATGCTTTATTTGATGCAGCAGTTTTTGCTTTGTCGTATGTGTATGACATTCCCTGATATTTTACTGCTGTAGGAGTTGTTCCACCCTGTTTTACCTGTTCTTTTCCAAGACCAAGTGCATCTGCATTCATAGAATCAATACTGATTTCAATGTTCTGATTAGCATTTGCTCCAACCTGAAGTTTTTTCTCTTTGAAGTTACCATCTAACAGATTCTGTTTATTAAACTGGGTTGTCTGAGAGATTCTGTCTAATTCATCTGTTAATGCCTCTAACTCCTGATTGATTGCATCACGGTCGATAGACTGGTTTGTATCATTAGCACCCTGAACTGCTAACTCATTCATTCTCTGTAAGATAGAATGAGCTTCATTTAAAGCACCTTCTGCTGTCTGAATTAAAGAAATACCATCCTGTGCATTATCAGATGCTTTGTCAAGACCACGGATCTGGCTTCTCATTTTCTCAGAAATCTTTAAACCAGCAGCATCATCACCTGCACGGTTGATTCTGTAACCGGAAGATAATTTTTCTGAAGATTTTGCCTGAGCTCCTGTTGTGATTCCTAACTGACGATTAGCGTTCATCGCTGTAAGATTGTGCTGTACTACCATTGCCATAATATTTTTCCTCCTTGAATTGGGCTTCAGCATCCATGCTGAAGTAGATTTGTTTTATTTGTGAACGTTCCTACTCTGACCGTACGCTTCATTTCGGTTTTCACGAAGTAGCATTCTTTGCTTACTTGCATTGTATATCGGCATAAGTGGGAGATACTTAACCCTTTTTTATTAATTTATTTTTGGAAAAATATTTAAAATTATTTACCATGCTATTTCCTTTAATTCCGGCAATCCGTTTTCATATCCAATTTTTATATATGTCTCTTCGTTTCCCACTTTTGCTTCTTTCGGAAACTGAATATCTAACTTGGGCTGTCCCAATACTTTATCCAAAGATGGTATCACTATTTCAAAGAATTTAAAGAAATCCAGTCCTAATCCATGATCGGCATTTTTACATAAAACACCATCCACCTCATCCGGATGTATAATAAGCAATTAAGCATTATCTAATTGTGAAATGAACTTGTCCTTTTCATTTACATCGACCATCCAGTCGTCTGTTCCCTGCAGAGCTATTATTTTACATTTATTTTTTATATTTTGATATAAAAACGAAAGATTATACAAATTATCATTGTAACGATAGTTTTCTTCTTTCATTATTAAATACTCATATATTGTTGTCCACGTTATCTTATCTGTCTTAATAGTCAAATTTCGATAATGTGTCAGATAGTATGGTACTATATAGGATGAGACATCCAGTAAGCCAGTGTATAGTGTTGGACAGATAACATTTGCCAAATGAGCCAGATATGATCCATGTGAGGTTCCAAATAACACGATTCTATTAGTATTAAATACATACCCCTTATTAATTATTTCATAGATAGCACATATTGTTGTACTCACTATATCAAGAGCCTGCATAAGCCCCATATCATTAAATTCATCTTCTGATTCAAATCCATTCATCTTATAACAAATTTCTGCATTAATAATATTCTTCATGTCTGCAATAAGTCGCATCTCTTCCGGCTCATTTGAATCCATAAATCTATTTCCAAAATAATCACATTGCACTGTAATGAAATTATACTGTTCTGCAAATACTTCTCTCATTTTTCTAAATACATGTGAATCAATATTTCCACCATAACCGGGTATTAAAACAAGCATACCTGTGTTTTCGTTCACGCAATCTGGAAATACCATTTCAGTACGTATTTCCCTCGTTCTATAATTTTCTTCTGGTTGTTCTATGTATATATTGTTGTGAGCTTTAAAAATGTGTGTTTCTAATACTGCCATATGCATTCTCCTTTATAGGTTTATCATTCTGTAAGATCATCTAATTTTTTAAAACTATTCTGAATTTCGGCATAATCTTCCCACGGAATATTTTTCAATATATTTTGCCTTTCCACAAATTGTTCTGCCGCAGTCCGAACCGAAAAATATACATCAAATTTTGCCTTTGTTATGTATCTCCGTTTATTCAAATACTTTTTCTGGTTATCCACATTATCCACAAACTGATTGCAATCTGATATGATCTTCGCATCATAAGGATTTGCTTTTCCAATAGCATCTAATAAAAATGTTTCCATCGCTCCGGTGTCTTCGAATGGTATCACCAATAGCAATAATTTTGCATTACAGTTGTCACCTTGTCCATTTTCATAATGAAAATCAATCCATTTATCATTCGATATATCATCTTTCCATTCGATTTGCTGTTTTCCTAGCTCTGTTGCTATTATGGTTTCAAATTCCGATTCAGTTTCTACTTCATCCCTATCTGTAATGATCACAATTCTATTATATGCTTCATCTTCCGCTGACAAACTATTACTGTCTAATATAAATTGCAATCCTCCCGGTATGCGGCTACAGCCTCCGCAGCCAATAATATTAAGTTCAGAGTGGTCTTTTTTCAAAACACATTTTCTTGCTTTATATCCGTTAATCAGCACACTATCATTCTTTTTATACTCCCAACCATATACTTTTCGCATGTAATATTGAAGCAAAACAAAATCTGTTGAACCCTCGCATAAAATCACACTTCTCATTTATCTAAGCTCCAATCCCATATTATCCTGTGCCTCAATTGCCTTCCTGCCGTTCATTCTGCGAACTGCAGTCATGTTCTCTTTTTTATAAAGTGTATATAATGCCATATCATCCAAGCACTTTTCCGAACATTTCAATAATTTGTCGATTGCTTCTTTGCTATGTGATGTTACAAATACCTGCACGTTCAATTTTCTGCACGTCTCCAAAATCCACCGGAATGTATTTTTCATTGCAGAAGTATGGATTGCAGTTTCGAATTCATCAATCAGTAAAACTCCATCCTCTGCAGCGATCACTGCACTCATTAATAAAACTGCTTTTTTCATTCCATCGCCGTATACATTCAGCGGAAGTGCTTTTTTATGAGATTTTGAAAGGATCTTGTATACGCCCCTGCCGGTTACATTTACATTGTCATAGTTAATACTTATAATATCCTCATCATAATCTTTTAAAACAGACAGCATCTGTTCATACAACTCTGGTTTCTCTAATACTGCATTTAAATAAAGTAATCCCTCTGCATGACGAATCGGTGAAATGTACACTACCTTTTTTTCTTTTTTATTACTGCCCATGTCATTTGGTCGTATAAATCTCACTTGACCATCGTAGATTGCTGTCTTTAATAATTTCTGACCATTATCCCACAGTTCCAATTTCATTTTAGAGATATTTCGAATCCTCTCCGATTCACCATCTTCTTTCCAATATGACAGCCCCTGAATTTTATTCAGATATGATTCTGGCACTTCTTCCTCCCTAAACTGTGCCAGCATCTCAATTCTATGTTTTACTCCATCAGTTGTTATTTTATATGCTATTTTCTTTTCATCCTCATTAATATCAAATAAATCATAGAAACCATCATAATATGTCAACCCACGTCGAAGATCTATACTGTCCTTCCGCAACAATTCCCGCCATACCCTGAAACTGCCCGGATTTTTCACACTCTGAAGCAATTCAAGAACACTCGTTTTTCCGCTATTGTTATCCCCTGTTATGATATTAATTGGTGCAAGATTTTCCATTTTTAAGTTTTTTATTCCTCTGTAAGTTTCAATATCCAACTCGGAAATATAAACTTCCATTCATCCATCTCCCTTCTGTCATATAATATTAAGATGCATTTCGATTATAAATTATACTCACTTGATGATTAGATATAGTTTTTCTCATTTTTTCTCATAGTTATCTGATATGTTCCTTCAGCCACCATAGCAAAATCTCTGTCTACCACCTTAAAATTGTAACTAAAAAGACCTCACAAATCAATATCTTTCTATCTGTGCGGTCTTTTATTCTCTCTATTTTTTATTATCCAAAAAATGCGGCTCATTATACGCCTTATGCATCATATTATTATAGTATTCTTTGACGATCTTCTGGCTGCTGCGGATTTCCTTTGCCTGCTGCCTGATATAAGCAAACTTGGCGGTTGCCTTTTCCTTATTTCTTGCTTCCGTCGCCTGAATCTGCATATTCAATTCGGTAAGTGCCCTGATCAGTTCCTGCATCTGCCTGATCTGTTCTTTATGGATGTCTCTGTTGCTCTCAAGTTCTTCCTTTACTTTGTCATATAAACTTTCGAAGCCCGTGTCAAGCTGTTCTAATTTTTCGATCAGCGCCGCTTTCCGATTCACGTTTTTTTCAAATGTGTCCGGTTCTAAATTAGGATCATCCAGCAGAAGGCTTTGTTCCTCGCTAAGTTTTAATATATCTGTCAGGACATCCTTTTTTCGCCGGAGGCTTTCGATCATGATTCCAATGTAATTATCTGTCACGATGTATTGCTTTCTCCTTCCGGTTATCTCTGGCTGGCAGCCAGTTTCATCACTTCTTTCCATGTATCGCGCATGGTTCTGAGATGTTTTAATACTTCTTCCAGGATTTCTTTATCTTTTTTCATATTTGCCTCGATCAGGCGTTCTTTCAAATAGACATATACATTATTAAAATCATCAGCTGTTGCATATTTATGATTTAATGTTGCCTGAAACTCAGAGATGATATTCTCGACTTTCCGGATGTTGTTATGTGCTTTCTCGATATTGTTTTCCTCAATCCCTGCAATTGCCATGTTACAGAATTTGATTGCTCCGTCATAGAGCATAAGTGTCAGTTCCGCAGGTGATGCGGTCATAATTTTGCTATTCGCATACGCAGCATAGCCATTATGATTAAGCATGTGAAAATACCTCCATGTGTTTTCTTTTTTTCTTTATGCAGATTTAACCTGCGGCAATGCCGCAGGTTAATTGTCCTGTTATCATGATCCAAACAGACCGGATAAAGAAGATGTCTGTGAATTGAGTTTTGCCAGCGCTGTTTCCATCGCCGAGAACTTCTTGTAGTAGTAATCCTCCTGTTCAGACAGCTTATCCTCCCACTTTTTGATCGTGGTTGTATAATCGCTGTATTCCGAAGCCATCTCCTTATCATTGTATACTTTAAATATACTGCTTAAAGTGGATGTCTTCATTTTCTTATCAATAGAATCGTATAATCCTGTTGCAAGCTGCTGCATGAATCCCGCCACAGAATCCGGATCTTCTTTGATCGCTGCCAGCAGTTTGTCTTCCTTTCCGGAAGTCGCGCTGTCATCCTCATCCCCATTGATATGGTATGCATACTGTTCATTCTTTGCAGAATTCATATAACCAAGTGTTGAAATTCCAAAAGAAGTAAGATAGTATGTCTTTCCATTGACTTCATATCCCTTGGACATCGCCGTTGTCATGGACGAGATCAGGCTCTCTAACGAATCATCTCTGCGGAGCAGGGAATCTTTGACTTTTGCCTCCCATTTCTCCACTTCCGTATCACTCATGGAATCCTTTTCTTCATCTGTCAGCGGCTCATATCCTTTTGCCGAATCTGCATTGTATAACTTGTTCATCTCGTTAATAAGTGAGTTGTACTGGCTGAGCAGATCCTTGACCTGCTCATAGATTCCCTCACTGTCTGTAGCTACGGTTACAGAAATCTCTCCACTCGTCTTGGCAAGTGCTGTGACAGAAAGACCATTTACAGCGAACTCGTTGGTAGATGAAGTGTATTCTGCACCATTCAGTTTGATCTTCGCATCCGATGCCGCCGACCAGTTGTTATCGTCATTCACTTTTGCGCCGGTATCTGATACGGTAGATGTCATTGCCAGTCCCAATGCCAGCAACGCCTTATCGCCGTCTGCATTCTTTGATTTCAGTTCAAAACCGTTTTCTGTACCGGTCTTTGCTGAACTTACAAATAATCTGCCGTTTTTCTCATCAAAGCTGGCTTTCACACCTGCATCTGACAGGGATTTCACAAAGTCGCTGATCTTTGTGTCACCGGCCACGCTGATGCTTGTTGTCTTTCCGGTTTCTTTATTGGTAACTTCGATCGTACCGGTTCCGGTATACCCCAGTTCGCTTAAAGTGGACGCCGATGAAACGGTTTTTGTCTTATCTTCCGCACCGGATGCATCTTTGATCGAAATCTTTCCGCCGGTCAGATAATCACTTTTGGCAACCTCTAAGACCTCCAGAGACTGTACGCCGTTGGTCGCCCCACTTGCTGCACTCACTTTCGCTTTTGTGCTGTCGGATACGCTTGCCGTACGCATATTGTAGGCAGATGACATTTTTAATTTACCAACATTGTTGTAGAAACTGTACACCTTAGAGTTTAAGGTACTCCATGCCTCCTGCTTCCATGATAATTTTGTCTGTGCTTTTTTATACTTGTTCGTCTTGTAACTGTAAGAAGATACAAGCGCTGAGATAATGGACTCAGTATCTAATCCTGAGTTCAGACCTGTGATTCTGATTGGCATAATCCTGCTCCTTTCGGTTTTGTAACTTATTTATATCATTTTCTGTTTGCATCTGTCACTTGTCTATTGCTGCTCCTGTCTTTTGGACAGTGATCTACAGTTTCTTATCCACTAATAATCCTGCCATCTCCCAGACTTTTGCGATCATGTCCAGGGTTTTCTCCGGCGGATATTCTTTCAGGACTTTCTTCGTGTCTTTGTCAACGATCTTGATGGTGACACGGTTGGTTGCATCATGGATTCCGAAGACTGCCTCGGAATTGTGCGCCTTTTTATTGATCTCGTCAACTGCTTTCCTGATCTGGGAATTCTCGGAGATCGTCTGCTTTGCCTGACTGTCGTCCCGGTTTCCGTCTTTGCCGTTTTTGTCAGTCTCTTTCGTGTCGATCTGAATGGTTTTCTTCATGAGATCGTCTGAAGCTGCTGCGTTGGATGCAGTTTCCACTTTTGCCTGACTCTCTGCTTTTACATCTGATGCGGATGAACTTCCCGCGTAGGACATCCCTGCCCCTTTCATAGCCTCTATTGCCATTGTTCTACACCTCCGTGTGCATAAGCTTGTGTTCTTCCATGGTTGCGGTCCGGATCTCTACAAATGCCGGAACGCTTATTTTTCTAAATCATATATCGGTAGTTTTCCTGTAAAATTAATAGCTGTCATGCAATTTCCTGCTTTGTGCCGCTGTTGTTATCTGATCAGGGTTTCATTTTAGCAAAATATAGGATATAATTCAATCGCACCGGAAATTGAGCCCACAATGCGTTTATGTTTTTTACTATTATAAATAGGAAAGGATATTGTTTATTATGTTATATATCATGAGACACGGAAAAACTGACTGGAATGCAGTCCACCGCCTGCAGGGAAGCGAAGATATTCCTTTAAATGAAGAAGGCCGCCAGATGGCGAGAGACGCGCGGAAAAAGTATGGGGATCTGCGATTTGATATCTGCTATTGTTCGCCCTTGCAGCGTGCGCAGGAGACTGCTGAAATTTTTCTGGAAGGGAGCGGCACGCCGATCCTGACGGACGACCGCCTCCGCGAGATGGGATTTGGCATGTATGAAGGAACAGAACATGTCACACAGAAACCGGAATGTCCGGTATACACGTTGTTCCATGATCCTGTCCATTATCATGCTGTAGATGGTGCGGAAAGTCTTGAGCATTTGTATGCCCGCAGCGGCTCTTTTATCCACGATGTTTTAACGCCGGAAGTTGTTTCCGGAAAAAATGTACTGATCGTCGCCCATGGAGCCTTAGACTGCAGCCTGATCTGCCAGTATGAAGAGATTCCTCTTGAGCATTTCTGGGATCAGCTGCTCGGAAACTGCGAGCTTAGAAGATTAGTTTCATCAGCCAATGTGTGAAAACAGATACTGCAGAACGCCATCTGTGAATTTTATCGCATGCACACCAATGAATGTGGAGCCGTCTTCCTGCTTTTCTTCGCGGGAAACCTCCGCATACATGATCAGTGTTTCTGCCACAACGATCACCTGTTTTCCGAGAAGGCCTTCATGCCCCTCCGGCACACAGATTCCCATGCCTAACGGACTGATGTCTTTCACGTCCACGTATATTTTTTCCTGTGTATCGCAGATTACGACAACACCATTTGTCTTGTATTCTACCCTCGATATTTCTCTTCTTTCTTCCATGAGTACCCCCTGTTTTTATCATTTCTGTCCTGACTGCCCTGTACAGGCAGAATTGTCTGTATCAGATCGTCTGCATTATTCGAAGATCTCCTGTACATCATCCAGATTTCCGTCTCCGGTGAGAAGCAAGGTCACTCCGCTCTCCGCCTGGCTGATATCCGTGGTTGCCTCAACGCAGAGTTCACCGTTCTGATTATAAAGCGCCCACTGAAAATCTGTGATCTCCACCGGCCACTCTACCGGCATGGAAACAGACTGTCCATCTGCGATTGCACTGATATTGTATTGTTCGCCGCTGATCGGATCGATCACAGAAAACATCCCAATGTCGATGCCGCACTCGTTTGTGGCTGTGATGATGATGCTTTTACGTTCTGCATATTCAGAAGATTCTGTGCTTTCCACGGCTTCTACTGCCGCTTGGGCTGTCCCGGCTGCTTCCGTTGACTCTTCCGATCCGCCGACGGTTTCCGCAGGTTCTTCTGTCGTTTGCCGGCTGTCTCCGGATGTCTGCTCAGTGGCGACTGACGTCTGATCCTGATGATCTGTTTTTCCGCAGGAAGTCAGGAGCATTATGCCAAGAAGCATGCAAATTATGAGTGTTTTCTTTTTTTTCATAGATTTTGTTTCCTTGTATACAAATTACGGATCATGTTTTTCCTGTTTTCAGAATACTCCGTATTTTATTTTTTTGCAATGGACGTTTTAGAAAAGGCGCACCTTTTGGATGCGCCTTACTGTTAAAATTTATTTCTCATCTTTCTGAGCTGCTTCTGCTTTTTTCTTTTTATTTCTGCGGTACATTTCCTCGCCGGTTACACCAAGAAGTGCAATGATGAGTAACCACCACCAGGACATTTTCTCCTGCTGTTTGTTTTCCACTGCGCCAGCCTCTGCTGCAAGTGGAGTTTCCTCATCGTCAATTGTCGTGCTCTCCTGTGCACCGTTCGCTGCAAGAGGTGTCTCCTCGTCCGCAATTGTCACATCTGTGTCAGTGTCCGCATCTGTATCAGCTGCGGCATTTGCATTTGCAACCGCTGCTGTTCTCGTTGCTGCCGCCGGTATTGCAGCTGCTGCAAGCGCTACCGGTGTCTCTGCGATCTCAACCGGTGCTGCAGCTGCTGTGGCTGTTGTAACGGTTGTGACTGCACTTGCCGGAGCCGCTGCTGTAGTTACAGTGCCTGCAGGTGTTGTGGCTGCGCCGCCCGGTGTGGTCTCAGTGCCGGATGGGCTAGTTGTGCCGCCCGGTGTCGTTGTGGAACCGCCTTCGCCCGGAGCCGGTGCAGGGGTGAGTTCTGTGATCTTATCAGCCAGTGTTTCTCCTGCAATTCCTAACTTATCTGTCAGGTCTTTTGCCATGTCCTCTGCCTCTTTTAATTTTATCTCTGCCGCGCTGATCTGTCCCTCTAACTCTTTTACCTGATCTGCTGTGTAGTTCTGGCTTGCAAGAAGTGCTGTAAGCTTATCCTTTAAGCTGTCCGCATCTGCTTTTGCTTTATCAACTTTTTCCACCGCATTCTTTGCTGCGTCAATGATCGCATCCGCTTTTGCTACTTTCTCTGCTCTTTCAGCCTCCGCTTTTAATGCTGCATCTTTGAAATCATAGAAGCTCTTTAAGCTTTCATGTCCCGGGAAACGATTATCATCTTTTCCGGTGAGCCAGATTCCTTCATTGATTTCTCCTGTTTTCTTATATTCATCATAATATTTGTTGCTTGTATAAGCTGTTTTTTCCTCTGCCTTGGCAGTCTGATTGTATTTCTGTGTTTCCACGGTCTGCGCACCAAGATCTTTGGAATTTTTCTGCTGATAAGTTCCGGTGTAGGAAACGGATAAGGTTGTGGAGCTGTTCTTCTCGTCAACAACTGCCTGATCCGTTGTCTTCTCTCCCTCTGTGAATGTGTCATCGGCATAATGGATTTTGATTGCTACGTTGGAGTTATGTTTTCCATTCCAGCCTTCATAACCGTTAATATGCAGATCTCCAGTTTTCAGGTTGTCTTTAATCTTCTTATTCTGGGAAACTGCATCTCCAAGAAGTTTTTCTGCATCTGCTTTTGCAGCATCATATGCCTGATCCTTTAACTCTTCCAAATTTTTATTATCTGCTGCATTTACAGCATTTGTCTTGGATTCCACAGCGTTTGCTTTTGCAGTCACTGTCTGTGAATAAGTAATAACGATCGTGCCTGAAAATACGTTTTTATAGGCAGCAGAATCTGCACCCCAATCTACCCATCTGCCGGAAGTATTTTTGTACTTATCTACAGCATTCACTTTTGCATTATCTGTATTAATACTTTCGATCTTATAATCGCCGCCAAGCAGGTTCTCTAACGCCTCTTTGTTGGTGAATTTAGCAAAAAGTTCCTTTGCTGCAATCTCGGCATTTTTCTTCTCGTATTTATCGTTATCATTATTGATTTTTTTCATTTCAACAACAATTTTCGATAAATCAATAGTTGTCGTAAATGTAGTTTTCTGGCTTACGGTCACATCTGCAGTCGCTGTTGCGCTCATGGACGTCTCGACATCTTTATCTCCATCTTTCAATGCTGCTTTTTTATCGGCCAAATCCTTTTCTGCTGCCTCGACATTGTCATATGTCTTATCAGAAGATAATTTAGTTTCCGTGTATGTAATCTCGGAAACGTTTTGTTTTACCGTTTTGACCAGTTTGCCATTTTCATCCACTGAATAGGTGGTCTTTTTCTCACCGGAAGTTTCATATTGTTCACTGTTATAGTTATTGTTCACCTCAACGTCCTTAGAAGCTGAGTCGACCACATAGAACTGTCCACCTATATTTACGATTGTGTATACCACTCCGTTATTCTCATAAACTGCGGTATCCTGATCATTCTGAAGCTTATCTGCCGGGAAGTTCTCTGCATTGATATTGAATGCAAGGCTTCCGTCTGTGCCCTTCACATCATAGGAAACCACTTCTTCTGCCTTCTCGAAAATAACAAGATCATCGCGGGTATCGTTGAGCTTGTAGTTCAGATATACGGTTTGTGTGTCACCTGCCACATCTTTGTAAGTCACCTCACAATAGTTTTTGTTATCATTCCGATTCCAGGTCCACTTGCAGTCAACAAGTTCTCCCTTGGCAAGTTCCGGAATGTAGTAATTCTTAAGGATCACTTTGAACAGCTCATCTTCTTTTCTCCAGTTTGTGGAGGTATCCCCTGCACGTTCTTTTTCCAGAGCGATGATCTCAAGTGCTGCTTTCTGTGCATCGGTAAGCTCCGGAATTGCTGTTTTTGCTTCCTCTGCTGCCTCCTGAAGAGCCTTCGCTTTCTCCTGAACTGCTGCAAGATTTGCTGCGGCTGCCTCGGTACTTGCTTCGGCAACTGCTGTATCATAAGCTGCCTGTGCCGCCTTAAGCTCGTCTAACGCTGTATTGTATTCGGCTACTTTGCTGTCATAAGCTGCTTTGGCAGTCTCATACGCTTTCTGTGCATCGCCTACAATACCAGCTGCCTGATTGTAAGCATTCTTCGCCTCCTCAATGTCTGTTGCAGAATCAATTCCGGCTTGTGCTTTATCAAATGCGTCTTGTGCTTCCTGCTGCTCTTTCTTTGCATCATCCGCAATTGTATTTGCCTCATCTGCTTTTTTATCTGCCTTATCAAGAGCTGCGTCGGTTTCTGCTGCGGCATCTGACGCATCTTCTATGCGATCCATTGTTTTGTCAACTATTTCTTCTGCCACATTCACATCTGTACCGCCGTCAAAGGTTCCGTTTGCGGTAGAATCCAATACGCCTGCTGCATCTTTTGTTGTCTGGTCTGCGCCACTGTCATCCGCAATTGTTGTATCAACTGCTGCATTTACCGCATCCTTTGCTGCTTCTGTTGTTTTGCTCGTTTCTTCAGCGGCTTTCTGAACTTCTCCCACCTGTTCTGCTACAGATTTCTGTGTTGTTACAGTTGTTGTACTCTCTTCCGGTGTTGTTTCACTGCTATTCTGTCCATCTGCATCCTCAGCAAATGCTGCAATCGGAGTAGATAATGCCATCATTGCTGCCAGTCCGACCGATAATGATCTGATCACGTTTTTGCTGGCTTTTTTGGTTAATTTTACGCCTGTAGCGTTTTCCATCATTTCCTTTTTCATCTGTGTAAACCTCTTCCTTCCATTTTAATGTTTATCTCGCTGCACTTTTGCCAAGGCTGCAAAAAAACATATTTATCCTTTTTGTTATACTAACTATAACATTCAGGGCGTTACATAAAGTGTTATAAAAAGAACTAATTTTTGAAAAATCAGAGGTTTTATAGTAGTTCTTCTAATAAACGACGCAGCATTTATAATTTAGCAGTGTTGCACGGGCTGTTTAGTTCTTGTATTTCCCTTTTTCGGGAAATTATGTTTTTATTTCTCATTAATTTCCCGTTTTCAGGAAATTATATTTTTATTTCTTGTTTATTTCCCAAAAATATCATATTATAGGAAATATAGAATAATTGCATATGCAATGGAGGGCATTATAATGGATAAAAAATTTTTGAAGGCAAAAGATATTGCCCAGCTTTGGGGAATTACTCCCCGGAGGGTAAATCAGCTCTGCACTGCCGGTTTTATTAACGGTGCATACAAAGAAGGAAGATACTGGTTGATCCCTTCTGATACAACAAAACCGGAAATCCTTCGAAACAAACAAACCCCACCTTTGTCCGGCAGATTACTCCCATGTCCGGTTGGAATCACTTCATATAAAGAAGTTTCCAAAGAATGCTATTATGTCGACAAAACGCTTCTCATAAAAGATATAATTGACGACCACAGCAAGGTTTATCTTTTCACAAGACCGCGCCGTTTTGGGAAAACGCTTACCATGGACATGATCCGAACCTATTTTGAAAAAACATCCACAGATACATCCATATATTTTTCAGATAAAAAAATCTGGGATTGCGGAGATGCTTACAAACAGCTTCAGGGGGCTTATCCGGTCATTTTTCTGTCTTTTAAAGATGCACATCAGACCAACTGGGCTGATATGTACCGCAGTCTGTGTTTTACCTTAAAAGAAGAATTTCTTCGCCATATAGAACTTTTATCAAGCAAAGCAATTAATGAATATGACAAAAAATACATTCAAAATCTCATAAATGATGTCGCCGATTCTACCGATTATCAGTTTGCACTTGGCAAGCTTTCTTCTTTACTTGCCACACATTATAACCAGAAAGTCATTATTATTATTGATGAGTACGACACGCCAATCCAGCAAGGACACTTATATCATTATTATAATGAAGTTGTCGTTTTTATGCGGAATCTTTTCTCCTCCGCTTTAAAAGATAATGAGAATCTGGAATTTGGCATTTTGACTGGAATACTCCGCATTGCAAAGGAAAGTTTATTCAGTGGTTTAAATAATCTTGTTGTAAACACGATTTTGGATGACAAGTACTCAGAGTATTTCGGTTTTACCGTAAACGATATATCAAATATGGCAGCTTACTATGGAAAGGCAGAAAAATTTTCGGAAATTAAGGAATGGTATGACGGTTATCTCTTCGGAAATACAGAAATATATAATCCGTGGTCTGTGATCAATTATTTTAACAATAACTGTAAACCAAAGGCTTTCTGGTCCCGAACAAGCGGCAATGAAATTATTGGTGAACTCATCCGCAGTTCCGACAAAGAAGTGTACGAAAGTCTCTCACTTTTACTGCAAGGAAAAGAAGTGCAATCCATTATTAATACGGATATTATTTACCCGGAGGTAAATGCTGATTCTGACACAATCTACAGCTTTCTGCTTGTCGCCGGATATCTGCGTGCCACAAATGTGATCAGTGAATTTAATGACAACCCGATTTGTTCTCTTAAACTGCCTAACCGAGAGATAAAAAGTGTTTTCCAGAAAGAGATTTTGGATAATTATAATACCTTGTTTAACGGCTCCCTGCTCCGAGATTTCGAACTTGCTCTTCGAACAGGTGATACTACTCTTTTCACTGACACCTTGCAAAAATATCTCTTGCAGTCTGCCAGTACTTTTGACACTACAAACGAAAATTTTTATCACGGAACTGTTTTCGGAATGTTGGCAATACTCTCAGACCGATATTATATCTCTTCCAACAGAGAATCCGGCGAAGGGCATTTTGATATACAGCTTGAGCCAAAAGATAAATCCCAATTGGGCTATATTATTGAATTTAAAGCTGGAAAAAACCTTTCAGATACCGAACTTGCTGATTCTGCGTCAAGTGCGATACAACAGATCCAAAGCAAAAAATATTCTACCGACATGGAATATCATGGTATAAAAAAGATTGGGCTTTTTGGGATTGCATTCAGTGGCAAACGTGTTGCAGCTAAATATGAAGAAATACAACTCCATTCATAAGACACATCCTCTCATAATTCTGAAAAACTAAGGAATCAGGATTATGAGAGGATTTTTTGTCCAGAAATTGGCAGTCTTTTTCTCTTGCATTCTTTTTCCGGATGTGGTATTCTCATTTTATCGAACGTATGTTCTATTTTATTTTTTTGATTGGAGGAGATCACATCCAGATGAAAATCCAGCAAAATATGTCACTGATGGAAAAACTTACGATTCTCTCAGACGCTGCAAAATACGATGTCGCCTGCACGTCAAGCGGTGTGGACCGCAGTGGTAACGGTATCGGCCTTGGCAACTCCATTTCCTGTGGGATCTGTCATACTTTTTCCGCAGATGGGCGGTGTGTTTCCCTTCTCAAGATTTTATTTACAAACGAATGTATTTTTAACTGCTCTTACTGCCAGAATAATTGTAACTCCGATGTCCGGCGGGCTGCCTTTACCCCGGAGGAAGTCTGCGAACTGACGATGGAATTTTACCGGCGGAATTATATTGAAGGTCTTTTTTTAAGTTCCGGCATTATGGTAAGCCCCAACTATACGATGGAACTTTTATACCAGACCCTTTATAAATTGCGCACAGCGCACCATTTTAACGGTTACATCCATGTGAAAGCGATTCCCGGCGCCGATCCTCTGCTGATTGAAAAAACTGGTTTTCTGGCTGACCGTATGAGCATCAATCTGGAACTGCCTACCGCAGACAGCCTGAAAAAGCTTGCGCCCTGCAAGTCGAGAAATACCATCCTGAAGCCAATGCGCATGGTTCAGAACGGTATTACGGAAAATAAGAATGAAGTCGCTCTTTACCGGCACGCCCCGAAGTTCGTACCCGCAGGACAGAGCACACAGATGATCATCGGCGCAACCCCGGAAAACGATTACCAGATTGTGAGCATTGCCGAGAATCTGTATCAGAAATTTGATTTAAAGAGAGTGTTCTATTCTGCCTTTGTGAATGTCACCCACAACAGCAATCTTCCTGCACTGCCCGGCGGTCCGCCGCTCCTGCGGGAACATCGTCTGTATCAGGCAGACTGGCTGCTCCGCTATTATAAATTTAAGGCCGACGAGCTTTTAAGTCCGGAGCGGCCGGACTTTAACATTTTTCTCGACCCCAAGTGTGACTGGGCGATCCGGCATCTGGAATATTTTCCGGTCGAGATCAACCGTGCAGACTATGATATGCTGCTCCGTGTCCCGGGTATTGGCTATAAGTCTGCCAGCCGCATTGTAAAAGCAAGACGTCACAGCACCCTCGATTTTGCCGATCTGAAGAAGATAGGTGTTGTGTTGAAACGCGCTCTTTATTTTATCACCTGCTCCGGCAGGATGATGTACCACACGAAGCTGGAAGAAGATTATATCTGCCGCAATCTGATGGGCGATAAGACACAGATACCACGTGAGATCCGTGAGAGCGGTTATCAACAATTGAGCCTGTTCGATACCGGCTTATCCACGGAGCCGCTTCCGCTGTCGTAGATAAATGTAAAACTTTTATTTCCCTGAATATTTTCCTCAAGACAGGAGCAGGACATTATGCATGTATTTATCTGTGAAAACACACCAAACGGAATATTGACCGGCGTATACGATGCCTGGAAATTAAAGATTCAGGAAAGATGCTCCCACGCTGATATTTATCTGGTATCCGGTCAGCCAGATAATTACGAGCTGTTTTGCGACTACCACACCGTCGCACCATCCGCTGAAAAAGCCGGAAAAGTTGTTTCTACGCTAAACCGGAAGCTTGGACACGATTTTTACGAGACAATCCTTACTGCTATTTTATCCATTGATCTTTCCGGCAAGAAGAAGATGGACAAAGCGAACGCCGTGTATCAGACGATCGTTGCCGCACTTTATTCACCAAAAGGTGCCCGTGTATTGGATTCACTGAGTAATCCTTATATTTACCGTGTCTTTGAATTGTCCAGAGCCACAGCCTCCGAAGCCCACCACCTGAAAGGTTTTCTGCGCTTTTCGGAACTGCAGAACGGCGTTCTGTTTTCCACGATCCATCCCAAAAATAATGCCCTGCCAATTTTAGCAGAGCATTTTACGGATCGTTTTCCGCAGGAAAATTTTATGATTTACGATGAAACCCACCAGCTTGCGGCAGTCCACCGCGCCGGAAAGAATTATATGCTTGTAGATGCTTCGGACATCAATACCGAACTTCTTCAGAACTATTCTGAGAATGAAGCAAGATTCCAGAAATTGTGGCTGGCCTTTTTCGACAGCATTGCGATTGAAGCACGTACCACCCCCGAATTACAGGCACAGAATATTCCGAAACGCTTCTGGAAGGATGCTGTGGAGTTAAGACACTTTTGTGAATAACCTTCCCGCATTCTCCTCCGTCACACGCTCGACCTCCTCCGCTGTGATTCCTTTTAATTCTGCGATTTTTGCGATCACAAACGGAATATTTGAGGAATCGTTTCTCATGCCGCGGTGCGGTTCCGGTGCCATGTAAGGACAGTCCGTCTCAAGCAAAATGCGCTCCAATGGGATTGCCTCCACCGTTTCTTTTAGTTTTTTTGCGTTTTTGAATGTGACAACGCCACCGACACCGATGTAGTAACCCATTTTGATAAATTCCTGTGCCATCTCTCTGGAGTAGGAATAGCAGTGGATGACACCCGGTATCTCCTCTGCGTGAACCGCTTTCATCACTTCCATAGTATCGGCTGCTGCATCTCTGGAATGGATGATCACCGGAAGGTTGGTTTCCCTGGCAAGTTCCATCTGCCGTCTGAACCAGTAACGCTGTGCGTTCTGCACCTCCGGCTCTTTATCCCAGTAATAATCCAGCCCGATCTCTCCGACCGCAGCTACTTTTTCTTTTTTGGTCTGCTCTTTCAGCCATGCAAATGTTTCCTCATTCAGGCCACTGATATCGCTCGGATGTACACCGACTGCTGCATAGACAAACGGATACTTCTCCGACAGTGCAAGCGTTGTTTTGGTAGATTCGATTGAGGCACCGACATTGATAATCGCTCCTACACCACGCCCTGGCATAGATGTGATCAGCGCATCCCTGTCCTCCTCAAACCGTTCATCATCATAGTGTGCATGTGTTTCAAATATCATAATTATATTTCTCCTTTATTTACCTGCATGAGTACCGGGATTTTTCCAATGATCTCACCGCCAGGTACACTCTGTCCACCATATACAGCCTCGATTACCGGTGCAATCCCTTCAACTGAAATCCTGCTTTAAATATATACCCTTTTACGCCAAGTTCCAATACTTTTACAATATATTTTAGATCTGTCTTTTTAATTTAACCGGAAAGTTTCAATGGCATTTTCTAACTGTTTCATGCTGTCCATCATCTTTACGACTTCGGATTTTAAAGCCTCTGAATCCTCCATCTGCTGTCCAAGGAAGCGATTTATTTCCTCCGTGGTTCTTACGGTATGTTCAGAAGAATCCCCGATTGCACGTATTTTATCTAACACTGCATGTCTTCTACCGTTCATCTCATCCACTTTTCCCGATATCTCATCCAGTTCCTGTATCATACTCTCCATGACGCTGCTCATGTTTCCAAATGCCTCCATGGTATATCCGGCACTCTCTACCATTTCATTGACTTTGCCGCTTGTCTCCATGACACATTCCCCGGACTGCAGGACTTCATTTTCATTTCCGCTACGGTCATGATCAGGGATCTCATTCTTGTAATGGTATGAAATAATGCCTCGGAAAGTTTTCCAAACTCTCCACCTTTTTTCCGTTTCTCTTTTTCCTGTACCGTAAGATCTCCGTTTGCCACACGATCAAGTCTTCCGATACTTTTTCTGATATTGCGCGTAATGCCTGCCGTGATCACGGTTGCAATAAGCATGGCTGCAATGCATGCCGCAACGATCATAGCGATCGTGATATCCCGGATATCTTTCGTTCCTGCGGTAATGTACTCAATCGGCACCATCACAACAATTTTTCCACCTGTCA
>OGRT01001394.1_pt1 | contig 18920 bp, 20 predicted proteins | sample 1553581 | NCBI WGS metagenome assembly OGRT01 (sample SAMEA2580113, study PRJEB22360) | human gut metagenome | biome: human gut; feature: human-associated habitat; material: faeces | place: Denmark | collected 2008/2010
GTAGAGCACTTGACTTTTAATCAAGTTGTCCGGGGTTCGAATCCCCGCACGCTCATTGTTGTAAGAGATATGATTTTAGAGAGATCTAGGATCATGTCTCTTTTTTGATGTATGGAAATATGCTATCATTAAATTAACAAAGCAAAGAAGAAATATTATGTATGCATTCGTACCTATAAGAAAGTTGGATTCAAAAATGTCTATTCAAAATGGCTGAATGTAAAATCGGCAAAAACAAAGTAAGAACCAGTACTAAAAACACAAAAATGGCTGTATCTGCGGGAATTAAGTAGACACAGCTATTTTTGTATAAAAATACTTGACAGGAATACCAATACTTGATATACTATTCAAGCAGTCGACAAGAAAACAAATGCTTGTTGTTTTGCAATATGCGGATGTGGCGGAATTGGCAGACGCGCTAGATTTAGGTTCTAGTGATCAATTCGAACATTCGAAAAAGTACGTATTCATGCGGTTTAGAGAGTTTTTATCTCTGAATCGCTTTTTTATTTTTCGCTAGATTTTTCGTTTAATCTTGACTTAGTCAAGTGCTATGAAAGGCAGGGAATCTATGCAAAAAATAAAGATGTCAAATCCAACAAATCTAACTCTTAATCAAGCATTTGAAATGTATTTAAAAAAATGCAAAGTCAGAAACTTATCAGACAAAACAATCTTATCTTACAAGCAAATCAATAAAAGATTTTTTGATTTTTGTGATCCAAGAAAACGAGTGCATACAATCACAGAGGAAACTATTGACGACTATGTCCTATGGCTTCGTGATGATGTACGAATCAAAGATGTTACAATCAACACTTATCTTAGAACTCTCAGAGCGTTTTTGTACTACTGTATGGACTGTGGTTACATGGAATCTTTTAAAATTCAATTGTGCAAAATCGAAAAACCAATCAAGCAAACTTACTCAGATGAAGAATTAGAACGACTCTTAGAAAAACCAAATCTACGTAAATGCACATTTGCCGAGTACAAAACGTGGGTATTCGAGAACTACTTACTTGCAACAGCAAACCGTATCCGTACGGCATTAAACGTAAGAATCTGTGATATTGATTTCTCAAGTGGTTTTATCGTGCTACGCAAGACCAAGAACCGTAAGCAACAGGTAATCCCTCTCTCTGAATCCTTATCTGCTATCTTGCAGGAATACTTGGAAATTCGTGGCGGAGAACCAGAAGATTACCTCTTCTGCAATGATTATGGCAAGCAGTCAGCCGTGAGAACATATCAACAGTTAGTGCATAACTACAATATAAAACACAATGTGAACAAAACATCATGCCATTTATTTCGGCATACCTTCGCCAAGCATTGGATCATCAACGGTGGCGATATATTCCGACTGCAAAAGATTATGGGACACTCTACCCTAGACATGACAAAAGAATATGTTACATTATTTGGAAATGATTTACAGATTGACTTTGAAAGATTCAATCCACTAGATACTATAAAGAACCATGAACATGAAGGTACTCACATCTCAATGAGGAAAGGACGGTGATCATTTGGACACACTACAAAGAAGTTTTGACAGAACACTACAGCGAGAAGGAAAAACTATGACAGCCGTGACACAGGCGCAGGATTTTAAGGTTGTCTTTCGCAAGAATAACGATGGCTTAGAGGATAGAGACACTTCCATTATATACTATCAAATAGACGCTCCTGTGGGCGTAGGAACGCTTTTAAAGTATAAAGGTAACTACTACATTGCCTTAAACAAGGAAACAGCCGAAAATGACGTATACTACAAGTCGGCAGTACAGCAGACAGACGGTATCTTAAATCTTAATACTGGAACCGTCACTGGACTTAGGATAATTTGCCTAAAAACGACCTCAATTTCGTCTGCGAGTGACGGCACGATGATTTTGTTGTCTGGCGATCTAGAATTGATTTTAGAGGACAATAGTGACTCTAAACGCTTAACAATAGGTGGAACATTTAACGAGTATGGCGGTACGTATAAAATAAAAAACATTATGTCCAAGAATGGCATCTGCCATTTATACTGCGAGCGTACAGCAGATGAACAGCCAACGATTAACTATCGCCTCGTATTAGGTGCTTACAACAAGGCATACCAGATTCCTTCCAGTCCCGAATCGGGAATAGGTGTTACCAAACTAGAAACAACTGCATATATGAATGACCAAATAGTATTTAATCCTACTATTGAATGGCTATCATCAAATAATGATGTAGCGACAATCGCACAGGACGGCACAGTTACCTTTATCAAGGCAGGTATAGTGAAATTTACTGCCAGATGGACAGAACACGACGTAGAAGTCACAACGGACGAAATCACGGTAACTGAGAGCGAACCAGAGGTTAATCCATGGACGTTATCAATTACGAGTAGATACAGTAAAATGTATACAAATAAAGACATAGTATTTACGTTCGTCACTAAGAATGATGGTGTCAAAGAACATCTGGATGGCTTGCAGTATGAGATTACTAGCGACTATTCATTCACATTTGTAACAGAGAAATTTGACACAACTGCCAATACTTTAACCCTAAAGACAACAGATAATGGTGCGATTGGAAAGAAATTTACGCTTAGAGTGTATCACACTGCCAAGAAACTAGAAGCAACTAAGGACGTTACTGTGGAGTCCTTGATTTAAGTGTCCTCAGAACGAGGACGGTTGCAATGACCCTTTTTAGGGTTGTTGTAAATTCAACCTATGCAGATTTGCAATGGTTCAGATTTTTGGTAAAAAAGTGGCGAAAATTATCTTCCTTTAAATTTTAAATACCGCTTAAACTCAGTGTTTGTGCGGTATTTAAAGAATCAGTTTCGTGGACGTATAGGAGAGATGATTGACTTTAGTAAAAAAAACGCCAAAATTCGTCTACGTTTTATTTTTTTAGATGTAAAAACACTAGGAATCATAGGCGTTTAACCATTTGTACTTCTCTCGACTATAGGAGAGAGACAATTTTGGAAAAAAAACGGCAAAAAAATTCCCACTTTTATTTTTAAAGGTGCGTTAAACCCAGTATTTATAAGAAGTTTTTTTAACGCCAATCTTGTTGTAATAGGGGACATGTGGATGGCAGCATAAAAATAGTAAAAAAGAGTCCAAAATCTTCCCCTTTTTAAAAAAATATGTGCTTTAAATGCAGTAAATATAAGAACTTTAGCGGTTGTGCTTCGTGGACATATAGGAAGGACAAGAATGTTTTGGTAAAAAAGAGTCAAAAATCGTCTTAGTTACCTTGAAAACATGATCACAAACCCCTTATTTTAAGCCATTTTTAGATGGTTTACTAAGTGGAATAATAGGGGGACACGATAGTAGAATAATAAAATAGTAAAAATCAATCCAAAATTATCCCCCTTTATTTCAAAATACAGTTACAAAATCCAGATTTTAAGCCATATTTTGACGATCAGTTAAGTGGAACTATAGGAGAGATGGTAGTAGAATAGTAAAAAAGAGTCAAAAAACTTCTCCCTTGCCTCAAAAATAAAATAACAAAGTCCTTATTTTACAAGGGTTTTTAAAGATTTGTTAAGTACAACAATAGGGAGAACATGAATTTTAGTAAAAAAACGTCAAAAAAGTTCCCAGTTACATCTAAAAAAACATTGAAAAACTCAGTAAAATAGCCATGTACAGGCGACGTGCTAAGTGGCTGTATAGGAAGAACTATGTAACGCTATCAAATTTTAAAAAAAGTTCCGAAAAATTCAGTTCATTTTTAAGGTTAAAAAATGCAATGTTCTGTTTTTTTCGGAACAAAAAAAGTCACTATATGGAAAGGTACCCCCTATGAGAAAGCATAATACAGAAATTTAGTTTTTGATATTGGGTTAAAATGTTCTGGATATTCAGTTCAAAAAAATGACAATTTTTCAAATGTACTGAATATCCAGAACACGAAATGTGTGTATATGGGGGACGATATATTTTGAGAATCAAAAAATGTTAGCATTTGATATTGGTTAAAAAACAGCCGTTATTTTCGGTCAAATAATTTTTAAAAAATGATAAACAGCCGAAAAAAACGGTTGGTGAAATGTGTGTATATGGAGAAGCATATATTTTGAGAATCAAAAAAATTGAACTTTTGATATTGGTCTAAAATGTACCGAAAAAATTGTTTCAAAATTTTTTGAAAAAATGAAATGTACCGTTTTTTTCGGAACACGAAATGTGTGTATATGGAGAAGCATATATTAGACATGTAACGCTATCAAATTGCCAATGTGGACAAATCAAAATTTGGCTAAAAACCTAGTGTTTTAGCGACTTTGAAAAATTGGAAATTATTTACAAGTCCCGTATTTACGGCACAAAATGAAATTCGAAATGTGTGTATAAGGGGGGCGCATACCCTCGACATAAAAATGTTCGTTATTTAATTCAAATGTATATATAGACGTAGCAAGGGTTACCGATTTGGTAACTTTTGAATCTTAAGGTGGCAAAATGTCATCTTAGAAATCCTAAGGTCGTAATCTGCGACTTTAAACACAATTATATAAGGAAGAAAGAGATCTATCAATTGCGATAGGTCTTTTTTTGATACAACAAATTAACAACATCATTACAGGGGCAACAGATAGAACTGCTATTGCAGGGCGTTTTGTATGCAACTGGAAAGGACGTGAAGCATGGAACTAGAAACATTAAATCTATCTGATGAACAACTTGCAGGCGTACAGCAGATTTTACAGAGTGAGGGCGATAGGATTAGAACAAAGTATTCAAACGAACTCAGAACTGTAAAGGAAGAATTGAAACAATACAAACCTGCGAAAAAATCAGATAGCGAAATTCAATTTGAAAACCGTATGAAAGAGTTAGAAGTCAGAGAACAGAAACTACTGGCAAAAGAACGTCAAGCAGAGTTATCAACTAAACTCAATGAACTTGGCTTACCAACAGAGTTAGGACAGTATCTAAACCTCGGAGAAGATGTTGATGCAGGATTAGAAGCCGTGAGTGTGGCAATCAATGGTTATCTGTTAAACAACGGGAACAAACCCAGTAATCATAGCAAACAACAATCTGTCACAAAATCCGACTTCAAAAAGATGTCCTACGGAGAAAAAGCACAGTTGTTTCAAGACAATCCTGAACTTTATAAGGCATTAGCGAGATAATTCCACACATCTGGGGAAACCACGGAACTTTTGCGCTCGTTAAGCCGAGGGAACTTTTGCGCTCGGCTAATATACGGTTTTCGGAAAGGACAAAGGAGTGGATTACAATGCCCTACAAACTGCGATTAGTCAGTTAGGATTTCCAATTGTTATGGTAATCGCCATGGCTTTTTTCATATGGAAGTTATGGGAAAAATCGCAGACACAAAACGAAAACAGAGAAGAAAAATTATATTCGGTCATCTCAAAGGCACAAGAACAAAACGAAAAATTATCTGCGACAAATGCAGAATTCGTGCAGGTGCTTACATCTTATAAGGATGACTTAGATGACATCAGAGAAGATGTCTCAGAAATCAAAACTCAAATTAACAAATAATTAAGGAGGAAACAAAATGGCAAATATTAATAACAATTCTACAAATGCAGTAAATAAAAACATGATCATTCCAGACGTTTACGCAGAGTTAGTAAGAGAAAAAATCGAAGGAAAAGTAGTTATCTCTCAGTGCGCTAAGGTAGTTAAATCTTTAGTAGGAAAACCTGGGGAAACAGTGTCTATGCCTAAATGGGCTTACATTGGTGATGCCAAAGACATTACAGTTGGAACTGCAATGGATAAGACAGCGTTAAAGCAGACAAGCACACAGGCAACTATTAAGATGGTAGCCGCTCCTGCGGTATCCGTAAATGACTACGACGACGCAGTTGAGTTCGGCAATGCACTTGATGAAGCCGCAAAACAGCAGGCAATCTCTCTGGCAAGAAAACTTGACACTGATTGCATTAATGTTGCATTGACAACACCTTTAAAAAGTCAACTGGCAACAAAACATCAGATCACATTCGACGAAATGAACGCAATCTTAGGTTTATATGGGGATGATGCCAACGCAGAAGATTTTGCAGGAATTTATATTCATAGCGCATTTGTCCCATCATTTCTTAAGATGGATGGATTTGTCGACAAGACAAAGACATTTACAGCCGATGGCACAGGAATCATGCAGAATAACTTATTAGGTTATTTCAGAGGAATCCCTGTCCTTGTCACTGACAGATTATACGATACCGCAAAACATGAGGGGTATATCCTGACAATCAAAAAGGAATCTATTGGTTTAATTCCAAAAGAGAATCCTTTTGTAGAACCTGCTAGAGATGCAAGCACAAGAACAACAACAGTTTATTGCTCAGAATACTATGCAGTTGCACTGATCGACGACAGTGGCGTAGTAGTCGCAGGATCAACAATTACCCCAACAGTATCTGATGGTGAGTAATAAATGAAAGGAGCGACGAGATGCTTGGCGGAGATCGTTTAAAGTTTTTAAGAATTTACCACAATTTAACTCAAAAGTACATGGCTGAGTGTCTCGGATGCTCGACCAGATGGATTAAGGGCATCGAAAGATGCGAGGTAATACCGACCGAGAAGATGTATCATGATTGGCTTAACTGCTGTTACGGTTTGTTAAAACCGCAAGAGAAAACAAGCAAAAAAGCCCGCGTCAAAAATAACTCGGTTAAAAAATAACTGCTGTGCCCCGACATGGGGCATGGCGTAAAAGTATTTTAGTTTCAATGATTTTAATTATAGTTGATGAAACTCGGAAACAAGCAACCAGAATTTAACAAATGGAGAAGGGAAGGTGAATAAGATGGATTTATTCTTATTCGCTTTCTTTGTCATTGATTATCAATTGGAAGGACAAGATGAACTAACATCTTGTTCACCAATTGGTGATTTTTATGACACAGAAAGCAACAAATAATGTACCTACTTGGTACAAAGACACAGAAAATAAATACCATACAATATTAACAGACGACATTGACTCATTGTTATCTTGCACGATCTTAAAAGAAGTAATGGGATGGGAAATTAAAGAAGTTTTCTTATTAAGGCAAGTCGCAAATTATTCAGATATTCCGATCGACGTATCAGCCAAAACAAAGAACGCCACAGTTACAGAAGAAATAGGCGTGGACTTTGCCAAATATCAAGGAAAATGCTTTGATAACCACATCACACGATTTTCTGATAAGGATTACAAGAACGAAGAATCAATCAATCCTAATCTAATGGAAGATGTTACAAAAAAGAATTACACGGAAAAATACGCTGGATCAACCGTACTACTGCTATGGTCACTGTATGGATTATCCAAAGATATGACAGACGAAGCAATGATGCTACTACTCACCATTGATAGTTCATTCCTTGGATACTATGACGATAGATACAGACCATATATTAAGCATTATCTTGTAGATGTACTTGATCTGCCAGAATTTTATAATTGTATTGAGCGACATACTCAAGAAGATTTCAGACGAATCAGAAATAAGTATCATCTGAGCGGAAAGATTAGATTAGAAAACGGTTATCTCAAAACGAACATAGACATTGATAAGATCAACGATGTACTACTCTGGGAGACGGCAGAGGTCTTTGAGATAGAATTACCAAAAGAAGAATTTTTCGTTGATAAATTTTTCATGAGCGAAATCGAAGATATCTATGGTCTGTATGCAGAATGTGACCGAGATATTATCAAGAAAGAACAATACTGTCATGCGTTGACAAGAACGAACACAGTAAATTACTCAATCGAGATTAAAGAAAAAGACGAGGTAGAATAATGAAATACACAAACAGAGGCGAAATTGTAATTGAACAGAGAAAACTTGTAAATAAATTGACAAAAAAAGGATACCCAATTGTAAGGATTCGCCAGAATCGGAGAAACAAATATAAAACGGAATATCTCTTCAAATCTACGCCAGAATTACGAGAAGAATTGATGGATATTGCACGAGCCGAAGTCGAAGAATTAAAAAAGAAAATGTTCGCATAATTAAAATTTTGACCACGAAGATTGTTCGTAGACCAAAATTTAGGTATGAACAATCTTCCTACCAAAATTTTAGGTGCTAATAATGTTAGCACTCAAAATCTTAACCGCCAACATTATTGGCGGGTCAAATTTAGGTCAGTAGTCCTCAGTTTAGCGGATTAAAATTTTAGGTACGAACAATCTTCGTACCAAGAATTTAAGTGCCAACAATCTTGGTACTCAGAATTTAGGTATTACGAATGGTAATAGTCAGAATTTAGGTCAGTTAACCTCAAACTGAGGGCTACTAATTAATATCAGTAATCGACAAATTGTCGACTACTCAATAAACAAATACAAAATATAAGGAGAACAAACACATGAACAAAACAAAAACAGAAAACAAAATTATTTTTAACCAAAAACTAGCGGGATATCTCATGGTGCAGGGATTTATCCTTAAAAAGATGGAGCGTAATGAAAAATGTCCAGACAAGAATGTATTTATTTTTAGACAATCCGAGAATCTGGAAAAAACAATCAAAGAATACTTATCTAAATAATCAAACAAGGAGATCAAACAAATATGGCAACAAATACAAGAAAAGTAAGTAAAAATACAAGAGTTAGCGACTTAATTACAAGAGAAGATATTCAGAAATGGGAACCAGATGTACCTGTCGTAATTATGGCAGGTACTGGCGTTGGCAAGTCCTACTTTATAAAGAATACACTATATAACATTGCAAAGGAAGAGGGTCAAAAGATTCTCTTCCTAATCCATCGTCGCAAATGCGTTGATCAATTCGTTATGGAAATTGAAGCCGACGGCAAAGATGATGTGATTGATATAGTGACATATCAGAAGTTTTCCATGCATAAACGATGCAGTGACTTTGATGATGAATTCAATCCATACGACTACGGCTACATAGTATCAGATGAGTACCACTACTTCACCGAAGATGCAAGTTTCAATGATACAACAGACGTGGCTTATGACATGATCATGGAATGTCCTACTGCGGTCAAGATATTCATGAGCGCCACGGGCGAGAATATTGAATCCTACATGAGAGATTATCTCACGGACAACGCCCAGAAATTAGGCATCAGAGAAGGCATAAAGCCACTGAAATACAAGATCCCAACCAATTGGTCATTCATAAATCAACTCTACTTCTTCTATCATGAGGATGCATTTAAACGCAAGGCAGAAGAGGTAATTTGCAAAGGTACAAAGGCAATCTTCTTTATTGAATCAGCCAAGAAGGCATACGAATTATACAAGCAGTTCGAGGACAATGCAATCTTCTGCTGTAGCGAGAGCAATAAAGATTATGCCAAATATATGGACAAAGAGAAGTTAAATCAGATGCTCGAAAATGAGAGATTCGAGGAAAACCTACTTATCACTACTGCTTGCCTAGATGCAGGCGTCAACATCAAAGATAAAGACGTAAAAGAGGTCATGATCGACATTCGTGATCTTGGTTCGCTGATCCAGTGCATGGGTAGACGACGTATCGGCAGAAGGAAAGACAATGGCGCATACTCAGAAAAGATTGACGTTTATGTTCGTGCGAGAACCAATGAACAATTAGGCGGTATGGTCACACAGATTAAGAAAGATATTACACCTGCGCAGTTCCTTGACTTCAATGGAGAAGAGGAATTTTACAGAGAATATCCAAGATTTAATGCTAACGTAGACAAGAGTGGAATCATCTATACTGATAAAAAGGATAATTGTTTAAAGGTCAATGAATTGATGCTTAAGAAAAAAGAGAGCGATATCGAACTCTACAATAAGATGATAAATCTCAGCGACTACGGATATTGCACATATCTTGCTGATAAGTTCGAGAGAACGCATAAATACAACAGAACTCGTGAAATTGAGAGAATGAGATATGAAATTTATGATCCAGAATGTATTGAAATTATGATCAAGTTGGCAAGATATGCAAGTGATAAAACAGAATTTTGTGATAAGTCCCAGAAAGATAAACTCGTACAGGAATTGGCTATTCGCAAAGATAGACGAATTGTTAAAACCGCAAAGACGATAAATGAACGATTATTGCAGATGGGGATACCTTATAAGATAAATGAGAAAAGAACAAAACGAAAAATTGATGGTCGTAGTAAGGACGTTAGATTGTGGACGATAGTTAGGGCGAGAGTATAGAATCGTCGTTTTTTGTTAATATTACTGGACTTTTAACTATTTTGCGTACGAAATTGTTACGATGCTTCTATATAGGGTCGTAACGAAAACGTACGCAAAATGGCATAAACCCCTTATAAACACTGGAGAAAACGACGATTTTAAAAAGAAAAAATAAAAATCCCCAATAGGAAATTGCGCTTGCCGCAATTGACAGAGAGCGAAAATAAGCGAAGCGTTTTTTGCGAGTTTAGTATGATAATAGGCATCCATACTGACATATATTTTGTGTTGGTCAAATGACCACCCGTAGGAGTGGGCGTTTCGACCTACAACAAAATGTGTGTCGGATGGTGCCAGATAAGTTGTTGAGTGTAAAGGTTTCCTCATCATGTTGGGGACAAGCCCCAAACCCCATGTAGCGCGATATCCTTTGATCGCTAACGCTCACAAAGCACATCTCTTCCGCCCACTACAACCTACGGTTGCGTGGTCGATCAATACAGAACAATCAAAATCAAACAGAAAGGAGAAACAAATGGCAAAAAGTAAAGATAAAACATTGCTTCAAAAGATGCAGGAAATCTGCCCATATCACATTGCGAAGTATGTGCAATGGTATCTGTCAGACCAGAAAAAAAGATGCAAATGGGACGAACTGTGCCAATGTGATATGCAATTTAAAAGCAAGGACGGAACAAACAAAACAGAAGAATTCTGCGAGAACAATTGGCTCATTCGTGATGATGCTCAGAAAGCAATTAAAATATACATGAAAAATATGAGGACATTAAATACAATGCAGATTTACCAGAAGATGATGAACAAGGCACTGAACGGAGATGTCAATGCTGCTAAGTATGTTGAAAATTTCCACAACAGTGACTTCTTTGAAGATTCAGAGGACGAGTTGGACGTGTTATTATCTGGTATTAATATTCCTGCGCTCAAAGGTGGTGCGTGATGATCAGTAAAGCAAATGCACAAAAACTTGCTTGGCTGTGGCAAGATGAGAACAAGGTGGCTTGGATCGAATCTTTCATTAAGATTGCTGACAAAGAAGGAAAACTTGTGCCATTTATCTTGACAGACGAACAGAAAGAATTGGTACAAAATATGCAGTCAAACAACATTATCTTAAAGAGTAGACAGTTAGGTATCTCTTCTATTACCATTGCGCTGTCTATTAGAGAATGTGTGGTACATGAGAATACGACTTGTTTTCTAGTAAGTCACAATCAATCAAGTTGTAATACTATCTTTGATAAGTTAAAACAGCAATATCACAGTTTACCAGATATCATCAAACCGAAACTGATTGTGAACAACAGACAGGCATTATGCTTTGATAATGGTAGTAAGATCACGTGCTTGACCGCAGGGAACAAAGAGATTGGTCGTGGCGATACATTAAATGGTATCGTGCATTTATCGGAATTTGCTTTTTGGAAAAATGCAGATAAACAGTTACACGCATTATCACAGGCGGTTAGTGAATCTGGGAGAATCATTATTGAATCTACGGCAAATGGTTTTAATAAATTTTCAGAATTATACATACAAGCAAAGAACGGAGACAATTCATATAAACCGTTCTTTTTTAATTGGATTAACGGTAAATCATTGTTTGCTAATCAATATGAACAAGCCGTGGCTGAGTATGAAGCAAGAACGTCTCAGAAGATTAAAGATATGGAACTTGACGAAGATGAACAGGAATTATTGAAAATGGGTGCTTCTTTGGCGCAGATTGCGTGGCGAAGAAAGAAGGTATCTACAGACGGACTTGATACATTCCAAGTTGAATATCCATCTACGGACACTGAATGTTTCTTGACAACAGGACAACAGTTATTCGATTCCAAAAGGATTACGGCATCATTGACTACGATTGTAGAGAACAAGATTAAACCGTTGGCAAAGAAACAGGTCACAGGTATTCCTACTATATTAATGCCGTATCTTGGCAAGACGTTTCATATCTGGCAGTTGCCACGAATTGGAGAGAAATATTATATCGGTGTGGATTGCTCCGAAGGATTGGGACAGGATTACTCTACTGCTATTGTGTTAAATCGAGAAGGTCAACAAGTGGCTGAGTTTAGAAATAATAAGATTAAACCATATCAGTATGCAGATGTGTTAAATGCTTTAGGCAGATACTATAACAAGGCGTTGTTGACGGTTGAGAAAGCAAGCGGTGGACACAGTGTTATTGAACGTCTGCGGTACGAGCAACATTATATGAACATGACCAAGTATAAGACATATGATGAGTTCCAGAGAACTATCTGGAGGGTCGGATTTGACACTAACAATAAGACAAAATCTATCATCGTCAACGACTGCCGTGAATGGTTTGACAAGGGACTGATCCAGATTAAGAGTAAAGATATGCTAGAAGAGATGAAGGTGTTCGTGGCGAATGATAACGGAAGTATGGGCGCAATCAGTGGCAGTCATGATGACTTGGTTATGGGGTTGTGTTTGTGTATACAAGGAATGAAGAATGGATTATGGTATCCATTTTAGACGATATTATATAGAAGAAACAGAACAGAAAGGAGAGACAACGTGGCAATCGAAGAATATAAAAATAAGTTTGAGAATCCTGCCAAATGGTTTGTAGAGGAAGTCAATCAACCTTATCATGTGAACAGAATTACGAAATGTATTGCGAATCGTGACTATCTTGCAGGCAGACATAAGGTACTTGGAAGAGAGAACTGTGCTTATAAAGGAAAAGAACTCATTACCAGAAAGACGATTTTAAACTATGCTAAAACGGTACTGAGATTCCATGCAACGTACTTACTTGGCAAGAAGGTGTCATTCAGTGGGAATGAAAATACAATCAAGAATTTTAATGAAATATATAAATTAGGGCAGTACGAGACAGTAGATTACCAGATTCTGGACAGAGTTAACAAGTTTGGTGATGCGTACGAAGTTGTCTATGTAGAGGATGGCATCATTAAAAGTAAGGTGCTTGATAGTGGTGACTGTTATCCTGTCTATGATGATCGTGGGAATTACATTGCATTTGTCGAGACATGGACAGATGTGTTTACTAATATTACATTCTACAACGTATACTACCCTACTTATGTAGAGAATTGGAACAATGATGGTGGTTACTTACATATGGAAGATAGTAAGATTAATGTGTGTGGTCTGCCTATTCATTATCACAATTTTAGTGACATGGATTATAACTTTGGCGTAAGTATGCTAACAGACATTAAGCCGATCATGGATGAGTTAGAGGATATCTTAAGTAAGATGGGCGACGCAATCTATATTAACAGTTTAAATCCAATGCCTGTGGCTGTAGGTCAAAGAATTGAATCAACGATTCCTGCTGATGCAACAGGATATGTGATGAATCTTGATAATGGGGACTACAAGGTAGTTAGTACAACAATGGATTACAATACGATTAAGTTATATCTTGACAATATCAAGCAGATGTTGAATGATATCGCTTGCATACCGAGTGTGTTAGGTAGTAGTACGAATATTGCAAACATCAGTGAGGTATCCATGAAGATTCTTTTCCATATGGCAAATATCAATGCAGATGAGACGAAGAAATGGTTGAACAAAGGGTTCCAAGAAAGGTTCAGAAGATTTCAAATGATCTTGAAAATGCAGGGTACTGAAGTATCGAATGATGTTGAGGTCGTATATAATGTAAATATGCCAGTTGCTACTACAGAAATGGTGTCTAACTTAAAAGCAATGAGAGAACTCGGTGCGATCAGTAGAAAGACCGTCATGGAAAAGAGTGATCTGATCACGGACAGTGTGGCAGAGTTGAAGCGGTTAGATGAAGAGAATGGTGCTAGTGGAGAGATAGAGAAAGATAAGGAACGGGCTTAATTTTAAGTCGGGCTCAAGTACCGTCTGGGTACTCGAAATGGGTACGCAGATGTTGGGTGAACGTAATTTGGAAATAGTTGGGAGTGATACATCCAAAAAAATTGCCGTTCTAAGGGCAAAAAATCCTTAGTATTGCTACGTTTTTTGATGGTTGCAAGAACAAGACGTATAGATTGTGTCAGAATCACTGGAAATATCTTCCAAAATCCATTTGATAAAATATCAGTATTTCAAATAGATTTAATACAGGAGATAAAAGCAAAATTTTATGTCGATATTTGTACCAATTATTTCCAAAAATAACGCTAGATTGGGACTCTAACGAAGAATAAGTAGGTAAATATGCACGAAAATATAAGAAAAATTTGTGCAATGTGACGATATTGCAGGCGATTACCCCTCTTTTCAAATATGGGCTAGAGGAAACACCAAAAATCCCCACAGCAAAAAAATAAGGACTACTCACTCGTAGTCCCTTCGTTTTCACGGCTTACATGGTCTTTCAGTACCATATTAATATACTGACTAAACGATCTATCATCTTTCTCTGCTAACTCTTTGATCATTTCAACCAGATCACTGTCTAACGTAATACTTACTTTCTTCTTTAATGGTTTCATATCCATACCTCGCTTAACTGTATCTTATCACATGGTAGTGCATTATATTGCTAAGTAGGATTAAGTGTGATAAAGTAGGATAAAAAAGAAAGAGGTACGGAAATATGGAACAGATGAAAAGAGAAATCTATAATGAAATGATGCATAGTTACCTTGCAGAGGAGTTAATTAAGGAAGTGCATGAACGCACAAAACTACTGGACGAGGATTATGCAGAATCGGTCAAGATGCAGGAAAGTCATTTGCAGGAATTAAAATCTTGCTTAAATAAGGAACAAACAGAACAATTAGAAGAATATATCAGTGAGGTATCGACAAATCATCGACTCCTGTGCAGAGAGATTTATTTGCAAGGGATGAGAGATTGTGCCGATATCTTTTTCGACAAATAAGGAGAATCGAATATGGAATTATTACATACATTATTAACTATGCCAGGGCATGAAATTGTAACTTTACTTGGATACATGACAATGGTATCTGTTGTTGTGGATAAAGCAGGCGCAGTGATTGAGGTCATGATTAAAAGGAATAAAGAAGCAAAGATCAGAAGAATGAAAGAAAAGGCAGAGATATACAAGGATTTGTTAAAGTGATTGGTCAAAAATATTTTTATTTATTTTTTAAATGATTCATTTTTATAAGTTGAATACATTCACTAAAAAGAATATAATAGATATACAACTAGTGATAAAAAGATTTTTTTGGAGGAGAGTATGGAAGAAGGATATTATGAATATTATGTTATGTCTATTGTAGACGAGGATGGAAGAGTAAATGTTGATAAATTAAATCAACGATTGAATCGTTTAGGAAAAGAAAATTGGCGATTAAAGTGTGCTACAACTAATGAATTAGGAAAAAATGTTAGTTCGGGAGGATTTGGAGGATTTTCTAGAGGAACTAATATGACTATAAATGAGACGATTTTAATTTTTGAAAGATTTGTTAATGAAGGGTTTTCAGATGATGATATGTTACCATCATTTGACTAAAAAGGAAATTGCATATGAAAAAACGATATGAAGAGTTGTTTGAATTAAAAGAAAAACAATATATTAAAGGATGCCCAGTGTTAGTTATGGGTGGAAGATTATTAAAAGATAATGCTAATGAACAGGTTGCAGTACAGTTAAAATTACAAAATATTGGAAAGAAACCGATAAAAGCCATTTTTGTAAAGATTAATGGGTATGATGTTTTACATAATATAATTGTGAATCAGTTTGAATATCAATATTTAGATTTGGACTTAAGAAGAGATGCAACATGTGGGGAACAAACAGCCATTTATTTAGAAGATACACAAGTAAGAGAAATTGAAATTGAAATAAAAAAAGTTGTATATGTAGATGGACAAACATGGCAAAATGATGGCAATAAACAAGAGGAATTCCCAGAAAAAACATTATTAGAAGAAAATCTAGGAGAAGAATTAAAAGAGCAATACTTACGTGAAATTCAATCAGATCCTAAAATGCAACATACAAAAGATCAATATTTTCTTGAGGAATATGCTGATTATTGGATTTGTACATGTGGTGCATTGAACTATAATGATGAAACAAAATGTCATAGATGTAAAAAAGATAAAAAATGGATTAAAGAGCATTTAAATATAGAATTGTTACAAGAACATTATCAGGAGTATTTATCTGAAGTAGAAGAGGAAAAAAGAAAATCAGAAAAAAGATTAATTAATATTCAAAAAAATCAACAAATACAACTCCAAAAGAAGAAGGAGAAAAGAAAAAAAATAATAATTGTTGGAGCGATTATTGTAGGAATTATTTTATTGGTTAATATCATTTCGCAATCTAAATATAAAAGTGCATCGGAATCTTTAGATAATTATGAAAGTGCCTTTGGTGAAAATTTAGGAGAAAGCGAAGATAGCGATGAATGGAGCCGCTATATAAGTAATGAAGATGATTTTAGTAACGGGGATACAATAGATACCGAATACGAATTAGTTGGTCTTAAAGGTGAAATAACCGCAGATAGAAATATGTATAGGCAAATTACAAAAGTGGAATGGATGCCTAATAATATAGGAAATATGTCATCAAGTTCAGTAAAAACAGTAAAGAAATATATGATAAAAAAATATGGAGACGTTGATCCTGAAACAGATGATGAAAATGAAAATGCGGATGTGTATAAATGGACCTCAAATGATGATAAATATGAAATTGAGTTACATTATCCAAGAAGTGAAACAAAATGGGTAAGAATTGCGTTAAGATATAACGAGGATTATGATGATGATTCGACATATGACTATGATGATGACGATGACTCAACATACGATGATGACTCAACATATGATGATAGCACAGATGACGATACTCCAGAAGTAACTGGAAGTGGCTCATTTCAAGGTGGTGCAGCAGAAGAATACGAAAATCGTTAACCAACACAAGGGAACTTAGTTTAACCGACTAGGTTCCTTTTTTGATGCAATGAAAGGAGGAGTTTATGCAAATTTTAGATCGTTTAAAAATGGAACTATCAAATCAAGAATACTTTTCAGATGAACAATACACACAGTTTTTGCTAGAAAATGGATTATCTGCAACCGCAGAATATAATAAAGAAACAGACCAGAGGCAGATGTTATTATCTGCTTTAGATATCCTAGAAGCCGTAAGCAATGATATTGATATCATGCGACAAACAATTACAGAATTTACGACAACATCACAAGCGTATAAATATCTTGAAAAAAGAATCCAGAATCTTAGGGATAAGATTGCGTCTATCCCAGAGCCAGAAGATGAATATTCATGCTTTTCGCTTATGTTTACAAGTAAGAATCCTACTGTTTATTCGCCTGCTGATTATGGATCAAGAAGAATCTCTAAATCAGATATTGATGTTATGATGGGCGGTGAGTAGAATGAGAGTTAGTGACAGCCCAGCAGATAAATACTTAGACCAGACAAGTTTGCAATATCTTGTTGAAAAAATTAAAGAGGAAATTAAAAAGAATGGTGGATCATCTGGCGGTAATGTAGATTTATCCGATTATTATACGAAATCTCAGATTGATGATATCATAAAACAACTGCCAAGTGGTTCAGCAGGAGTAGGAATCTCAAGCGTATCAATTAACAGCGCAGGACATCTGATTGTATCCTTGACAGATGGCACGAATACAGATGTGGGAAATGTTGTTGGTAAGAATGGTACTAATGGGAAAGACGGAGTTGACGGTGTAAATGGTAAGGATGGAACGAACGGCAAAGACGGTACTAATGGTGTCAATGGACAAGACGGTGCCGATGGATTTTCGCCAACGATCGTGGAAAATGCCGAGAACACCGATACACAGTATAAATTGGATATCACGACGGCAGCAGGTATATTTACAACGCCTAATCTGAAAGGTAAAGACGGACAGGATGGAACTGGTGGCGGTGGCGCTTCAAGTGAGGTATATTCAACAGATGAAATTGAAATCGGTACTTGGATTGATGGCAAGCCGATCTATCAGAAGGTTGTGCCTGTGACATTATCATCTGTTGCCAAAAGTGGATCGATTGCCTCTGATTCGACTCAAATAGGATCGACAGTCAGTGCATTGGTTGACATGAGGGCGGTCAGAACACAATCACAGTTTATGGTGATGAGTACAACGCACATAATCAACACAAGTATATCTTATATTACATCTTTTGCAGATTTTAAAGATACTATACTGTCAATGTCTTTGGCAAAGGATGGAACACTTTTTATCAATCACGGTTATAAGTATAATGGATGGAAGTTAAATATTATTTTAAAATATGTGAAATAAAATGCTTGACATTTTGTTTTTTGCTTGGTATACTAGTCAAGCAGTCAACGAGAAATCTAGCGCTATGAGATGTAAATAATCTAGCGTGAGATATGAAAAACTCGCAGGAATGCGTTATTATATGCGGATGTGGCGGAATTGGCAGACGCGCTAGATTTAGGTTCTAGTGTCTACGACGTGCAGGTTCAACTCCTGTCATCCGCAGTATTTTTTTGTCTAACAAAGAAAAATAAAATAAAATGAAAAAAGTTCTTGACAATCATAACAGAACGTAGTAACATATATCTTGTTGTGAACGACAAAAACACATAACACTTACGGGGTGTGGCTCAGCTTGGCTAGAGCGCTTGATTTGGGATCAAGAGGTCGCAGGTTCGAATCCTGTCACCCCGACTATAAGCGGGTGTAGTTCAATGGTAGAACTCCAGCCTTCCAAGCTGATCACGTGGGTTCG
>OGRT01001397.1_pt1 | contig 18846 bp, 19 predicted proteins | sample 1553581 | NCBI WGS metagenome assembly OGRT01 (sample SAMEA2580113, study PRJEB22360) | human gut metagenome | biome: human gut; feature: human-associated habitat; material: faeces | place: Denmark | collected 2008/2010
GGGCAAGCCGCTGCCTTATTCCGGCGGCAGCACCTCCGCTGATGCCGTTCTTGCCCAGCGCGCCGTCCACAGTGCCGGAATCCTGGGTGCCGAGCACGCCGCCGACGGCACCGCCAACACCGGCAATCCCGCCAACACCGGGAACGCCGGCTTCCGGCACGCGCGTGATATCCACGGCGACCACGGATTCGCCGCGCGCCCCGACATAGGAGCCAAGGAACATGGCGACCGCTTCGGGGTAGCGTGCCAGTTCGGCGGACACATAGGCGCCCGACAACGTGGCGAGCCGCATTTTCACGTTCTCATAGTCCACAAGCTCGCCTTGGCCGCGCGGTACGGCGACAAGTCCGCCGCGCGTAAGCACGACTTTGGTGGTCGGCTCGGCCAACAGCTCGTCGATCAGGCCGGGTTCGCTGCGCCGATCCACCTGATAGTCGATGTCACCTTGTGCGAGCGGCAGGAACGGCAGCGCATGGGTCAGTGCCAGAGGCGAGAAATGAATGTCAGCGGTCATCGAAGTCTCCTATGCGTTCTTCTGCGCGCTCTGCACGCGCTTGACGAGCGAGAGCAGTGCTCGCGCCACGGTATCCGGATGTTCGACGGCACTGAAATGGCCGCAGTCCGGAATATCGATGAATTCAGCGCCGGTGATTCGTTCGGCGAGCGGCCGCATCACACTCGGATTGCTGGAGGGGTCCAGTTCGCCGGATACCACCAGGCTCGGTGCGCTGATCGTTTCCGGCACCGCCCCCAGTTCAGGCCGTCCGTAGGTCATGCGCTGACGCCAAGCCAGACCAGCCGGGTTCTGTTCGTTAATCCAGCCGGTCATGGTCGCGATGAATTCAGGAGTCTTCTTGACGGTGGAATCGCCATCGGCCGGCTGCGCGAAGTGCATCACCGGTTCGACCGAGTTCGTCTGTTCGGCGGCGTCCGCCATCTTCAGTCGGTTCTCTCCGCCCACGCCGTCGGACGCGGCCATCGTGTCGCACAAGGCCAGTCCGGCCACCGTTTCGGGGTACAGGCGCTGGATGTCCATCGCCACGTAGCCGCCCATCGACAGCCCGACCCAAATCGCCTGCTCATAGCCGGCGGCCTTGATCAGGTCCACGTAGGCTCCGGCCAGGCGATCCAACGCCTCGCTGTACGCGCCGTTCGCCATGCGGGGGCCCGAATCGGCGTCGCTCGGCACCGGGGATGCGCCGGAGCCGGCCATGTCCGGAGCCCAGATCGGGAAGTCCGGCACGTCGTTCAGGTCGGCGAAGTCGGCGAGCGCCTTCGCGCACACGTCCCACATGCGGTGGTCCACCGGGTAGGCGTTCATCAGCACCACCGGCACGCCTTCGCCGTCGCGGTAGATATGATTGGCCAATTCGATTGCCATGAATTACTCCTTCACATTCGCGCCCCACTGGCGGAGCTGTCGGCACAGTCGGCTGGGAGCGGTCTCAACGCGGACCGCCCTCCGTCGCTACGCGCCATCCCCTCCAACGGAAGGCAAAACAACTGTCAGATTCCGGCCCAGGCCAACGCCTGTCGCACGATGCGCCCATGGCCGTTGACCATCTGCGCCACGAACGTGTCCATTACGTCGCTCTTGGGATCCACCCATTCCACATCCAGCGTCTCATCCTGCGGCTTGCAGTCGCCGGCGATAGGCACCACGTAGCACAGTGCGATGGCGTGCTGGCGCGGATCGTAGTATTCGCTTAGTCCCGGCGTGGGGAAGAATTCGGCCACGGTGAACGGCTGGAGCCCGATCGGCAGCAGCGGCAAGGCGATATCGCCCAAATCCTTGGCCACATTGCGGGCGATGGCCTCGCGCAACGTCTCGTGGTACAGCACACGGCCGGTGATCAGCGTACGCTCGATCGACCCGTCCTCGGATACGCGCAGCAGCGAGCCCACCTGGGAGATGCGGCCCATCTCATCGGTGCGTACGGGCACGATCTCCACATACGCGATGGGCATCTGATGGCGCGCCCGGTTGATGTCGGCCGGTCCCAGCCAGCCCGGCGGGTTGCCGTGGCCGGAACCGCCTCCGTGGATGAAGTCCTCGGGCGTGATGTTGTCGAATTCGCCGCGGCCACGGCCGGCATCATAATCGCCCTCGTCGGGCACTTCATCATTCATGACTGGCATGCATCCCATTATTGCGCGCAAAATCACGCCACGCGTCACCTTACGGCGAAATCTTGGGAAACGTTTGGCCGGCGGCGGAAAATACGACACAAATGTTGGGTGGTGCTGGGAAGCTGGTAGCCAGCAGGGAGCCGACGGCCACGAACCGCACGGCCCCAAGCGCCAAGACGTATTGCATGAATAAGGCAATCGCCCGGCGGCCACGCATGAGGGCCGTACGGCGATGCCAAGGAAAACACAAAAGAAGGGAACATCATGGCAACCACCGCCATCACCTCCGCCGATTTCGAGAAGACCATCACCGACAACGAAATCGTGTTCGTTGACTTCTGGGCCACCTGGTGCGGCCCGTGCCGCGCGTTCGGCCCGATTTTCGAGGCGGCCTCCAACGAGCCGGAGAACGCGAACATCGCCTTCGTCAAGGTTGATATCGACGCCAACCAGGATCTGGCCCAGGCCGCCGGCATCCAGGCGGTGCCCACGCTGATGATCGCCAAGCAGGGCGAGGTCATCTTCCAGCAGGCCGGCGCGCTGCAGGCCGCCGATCTCGACGATCTGATCGCCCAGGCCAAGGCGCTCGACCTCGCCGCCGCCAAGGCCGCCCAGTCCGGTGCCGACCAGCAGGCCTGAGCCTGATTTTCCTTCATCCACTGCGCCGCCTATCATGGTGGTCAGTGTGAAATCCGATCAAGGAGCGCAATGACGAGACATGCCAAGCCGACCCGTATGCTCAGACCGTTGAACAAGCGCCAGTGGATGAAGATCGCGGCTGTGGTGGCCGCGGCAGGTCTGCTCGGCGCGGCGGGATTGGTGTCGCGCAGTTTCTACCATGCTGATGATGTGAAGCCGATTTCCACCATCACTTCGTTCTCCGCTACCGATTCGGCCGCATCCCGTTCTGCCACTCGTGGCGCAATCAACAGCGCCGACAAGAACACCACGTTCGTTACGGTGAAGATTAATGGCGATTCGCGCGTAGTACTTGGCGAAAAAGCCAACATGACCACCGTCAAGGACGTGCTGGAGACGGGTGATATCACGCTTGACCCGGATGATGCCGTATCTCCCTCGCTGAAATCCAAGGTCACCGAGGCCACCGTGGTCACCATTAATCGCGCGGATGCCGATGTGGAGACCAACGATACCGAGATCGCCTTCAATGAAGTGCGCAAGGAGACCAGCAGCCTGCCCAAGGGCCAGGAAAAGGTCGAGACCGAAGGCCAGAAGGGCATTATGGAGACCACCTCGCTGGTCAAGCGAGCCGGCGACAAGGTCGTCTCTTCCAACGTATTCGCCTCATGGGTCAAGAAGGCCCCGGTGGATAAGGTGATCCTGGTGGGCACTGGTTCCACCAAGTCATCGTCGTCGGCCGATCTCGGCACCACTGTTCCGGCTGGAGAAGTGCAGTCCTGGGCGCATCAGTATCTGTTGGACAACGGGTATAGCGAAGCAGACTTCACCGCTGCGAACTACATCATCAACCACGAGTCCGGTTGGAGCCCCACCGCCACCAACCCCACGTCTGGTGCTTATGGCTTGGGTCAGGCCTACCCCGGTAGCAAGATGGCTTCCGCCGGTGCGGACTGGCAGACCAACTACAAGACCCAGTTCAAGTGGTTCATCAGCTACTGCGAGCAGCGCTACGGCGGCATCGTCGCAGCGTACAACTACTGGATCGCTCATAACAATTACTGATTGCGATTATTCTCGGTCTACGCAAAGAGCCTCTGCCGGTTTGATTCCGGCAGAGGCTCTTTGGTTATGTGTTGTCAGTAATCAGCAATCAGCGGTTGTCTTGCGACGGACCAGCGAAGGGCGATTCCGGCAAATGCCATGAACAGCAGCGCGGCCGCAACCGGCTCCACTGCGGCACCGGTTTGCGAGAGCTCGCCCTTGCACTGGTTGGCCGGGGTCTGCGGCTTGTTGCCGGCTCTTCGCATTTTGGCGTGCATGTCGTGTGGTTAGAGGTGGGTTTGGATGGCGTGTCTAAAGCCTCCGGCGTGGAGCAGGCTTCTGGTGATGTAGTTGTCAAGGTTGCGGAATCCCAGGGGCTATGCCCCTGAGGGTCTCGAGCCTTCCGTTGATGGCCTCGGTCGGCCCGTTCGCGCCGTTGGGGGTGGTCGAAGAACGCGAGCACGTCGCCCATGCGGCGTTTGAGGGTGCGTCCGAGCGTGGCGAGTTCGGGGCATCCGGGCGCACCGCCTTTGACGGCGAGGGATTCGATGAGCTCGACCATCATGCCCCGTCCCTTGCGCCGGTCCTCGTGCGCGTGGCAGGAGATGATCTTCTGGCACGCGCCGTGCGCGAGGGCGAGCGGCTTGTTCGCGGGGTCGGCGAGCAGATCGTCGGCGCGCGCCTTTTGCCTGTCGGTGGGGCCAGCCCTACCGTTCATGGCGGCTCAAGGAACCGCTGCGCACCCTGCTCGGGCTCCCCCCCCCGACCGGGCCAAAGGAGAGCTGAACCGCTGGGTGTTCCAAGCCTCGCATAGCCGCATCCCCGAGATCGTCGAGCTTTCCCAAAAAACAGGAGACGCCGCCCCGACATCCCACGCACCATCGAACCGGGCTGCTCCAACGCCAGGCTCGAGGCGTTCGACAACAGGATCAAGGTCACCATCCGCATGGCCTACGGCTTCCACCGCGTCACCAACCTCATCGCCCTGATCATGCTCCGATGCAGCGGACTCGACATCCGACTACCACAACCCACAATCTAACCCACAAAAACAGCAGAAGCCTCAAAGATCGGTATTCTTGCAGGGCTTTTTGGGTTATCCCGCGGGCATGGGTAGACTGGCATGCGGTAGGAGAAATACTCGCTGAAAGGTGCATGCCAGCTCATGGGAACGGGTGGCCAGCCGGAAAAGAATGCGACGCCAACGGCTCCGGCGTCGCATAACAGTGTCGCGGATCAGCCCACGATGGTGCAGTCTCCGGTGTCCGGGCCTGTCCAACCGGGCGATGCGCAGCCCACGGAGGCGATGAGCGGCGTTCCGGTGCCCCGTCCGAACCGGCGGGCACGGCGATTCCCGTTGCCAATCACGACATCGTCGGTACGCTCTGGGATATTCCTCCGATCACGTTTCCCACGGACCTGTACGACGCCGGCGGTGCCGGTGCTCCATCCGGTCCGCGGCCACCCCAGTCAGCCGCGCTAACCCCCGGCATCATACGCGATGTGCACGTCGTGCACTGCTACGTGCCGTCCGCCGGGCTACCCGTCCAGCGAAAGCGTAACCGGGCAGCCAACCAGTATCGATACATGTCATAACATAAGGAAGTAGCCCATGCCATCACACGCACGCACGGTCACCAGGAAAACCCATCGCGTTCGCAACGCGCTGCTCGTCGTGCTGCTGTTGCTGGTCGTGTGCGCCGCGGCGGCCGGCTTCAGCGGATTCAAACTGTACAAATCGGCGATGAGCGCCAAAGCGCACCTCAACAATGTCGTCAACGCGGCCAAGGTCATCAAGGACGGTTCCACCGACGACATGGTCAAGGCGCTGTCCGACGTGAGCTACATCCAGAAGGAGGCGGCCGCCGCCAAACAGGATGTCAGCGGCGGTCTGTGGACGCTGGCGGAGAAGATGCCCGTGGTCGGCGGTGACGTGAAGACGGCGCGCACCGCCATCGGTACCATCGATGACTTCGCGCAGACCACGCTGCCCCAGCTGGGCAAGGTCGTCACCACACTGACCGGTGCCAGCCTCTCCAGTGGCGATGGGCAGCTCAACATGGAGCCGATCATCGCCGCGGCGCAGCAGCTTGCCACGGTCGACCAGTCCGTGCAATCGCAGGCCAGGACGATCCAGGATCTTCCCGACGCCAAACTCGGCGTGGTGAACAACGCGCTGCAGAACGGCAAGACGCAGATGGCCGCCCTGGCGCAGGTGACCGAAAACCTGAGCGGCATGCTCAACATGCTGCCGAACTTCCTCGGTGCGAACGGCGCCCGCAACTACGTGCTGCTGGCCCAGACGAATTCCGAGATTCGCGGCACCGGCGGCCTGATCGGTTCGGCCGGTTCCTTCAGCGCGGACAACGGCAAGATCGCGGTGGGGGAGTTCCACGCGGATGCCGAGTTCCCCTCCAACGCCGCGTTGGATGACGTCAACCAGGACGGTGACGGCACGCTGTACAGCGGACTGTACTTCGGTCAAGTCATCCATAATCTTTCGTCCACGCCGGACTTCCCGCGCGTCGCGTCCATGGCCCAGAAGTTCTGGCAGGCGGCTCCGTTCGGCGGATCGTCCGACGGCGTGATGTCGCTCGACCCCGTCGCGCTGCAGGCGATGATCGGCGCCACCGGCGACGTGACCCTGTCCGACGGGCGCGTGCTCAACGGGTCGAACACCGCCGAATTCCTGCTCAACGGCGCCTACAAGGAACTGACGCCCTCCGCTCAGGACCAGTACTTCAGCGAGACCGCCGCCCAGGCGGTCGCCCACCTGTTCAGCGACATGAACACGCAGAAGCTCATGACCGTCGCCAAGACGATGCTCCGGATGGCCGAGCAGCGGCACCTGTACTTCTGGTCGTTCCACGAGGAGGATCAGGCGGTGCTGCGCAGCGCCGGCGTCACCGGAGAGATCACCAACGACACGAAGAACCCGGTGATCGGCGTCTACCTCAACGAGATGCAGGCCTCGAAGATGGACTGGTACATCCAGCGCAAGTCGACGGTGAAGAGGACCGGCGACAACACCTACCACGTTACGTATTCGTTCACCAACACCCTGCAGCCGGGCGAGGCCGGATCCCTGCCGGAATACATCACGGCGAACGCCAAGGGAGGCGTGGCGGTGAACCGCGTGGTCATCTACACGCCGGCCGGAGGCGAGGTCAGCAACGTGTCGGCGTCGAACGGCAGTTCCTTCGCGCAGGTGCAGGCCAAGGACCATATGACCTACATGGACGACATCTCCCTGGCGCCTCAGGACACGGTGACCATCGAATACGACGTGACCACCGCGGCCGGCTCGGCCAACCTCAAACTGGATCAGACGCCGACCATCGGCGACCCCGCGATCACATACGAGTACTGATCGGTATTGATTTGTGGGTGTGATCTTGGGATTGCGTGCCCTTATGAAAGCGCGCCGCCGACTCCTCTCGGAACCGGTGACGCGCTTTCTGTAATGCCTGATTAGAACCTTGTGGGGGGCGGACGAAAAGTTGGATACTTGAGAGGCTTCTGCTGCTTTTGTGGGTTAGATTGTGGGTTGTGGTAGCAGGATGCCGAGTCCGCTGCATCGGAGCATGATCAGGGCGATGAGGTCGGTGACGCGGTGGAAGCCGTAGGCCATGCGGATGGTGACCTTGATCCTGTTGTCGAACGCCTCGAGCCTGGCGTTGGAGCAGCCCGGTTCGATGGTGCGTGGATGTCGGGGCGGCGTCTCCTGATTTTTTTGACAAGCTCGCCATCTCCGCCGCCCACGCCTCGAACAGGAGCGTGAACCCGCCGCCCGGCCTCGCCCACGGGACGGGAACCGTCCTCACCCCGTGCACGGGACAGCAGAAGCGCGAGCCCACCTCGAAACCGATCGCGATGTGCGGCTCCTGCCTGCCGTCCCCCGCATCCCTGAAATCCACGGACTCGACCTTCCAAGGAGACTGCAACTGCAGGGCGGCGGTGAACAGGTGAGAGGTATCCATGCCCCTCAACCCACCCGACCGGTACCACCAGACAGACCCACCACCCACCACAAACAGCGAAAGGCCCTTATTTTCATAGGTTCCGTCAGTACCAGACTATTCCGCATTAGGATCAGTCCTGACCAGAATCGGCATCTGAGCCAGGACTGCCACCAGACTGAGATGTAGCAGGAGGCTACATAGCGGGATCAGGAGTAGGATCGGGATCAGGAGTAGGATCGGGATCAGGAGTAGGATCGGGATCAGGAGTAGGAGTGGTCGTCGTAGTGGTCGTTCTCTGGTTCGAATAACGATACCGATATTGGCTTTGAGCACGCTGAGCCTCAACAGCTGCGCTGTAGTTGGCCATGGACGTGTTTACTGCGTCCATGGACGCAGTCAGCATGTTGACGGCATCCTGCATGGCCTTTACGTCAGTGCCCTGCTGAGACAACACAGTATTGGCGTTGGCGATGTCGCTTTCCAGTGTCACGCGCGTTGAATTATCGTCGACGGCATACAGGCTGTTGTCCAGCAAAGTCTGAGCCTCGGCAATCTTGCCCTGCAACGCCTGCTGAGCGTTAGCCTGATCCTTAGCGTTCTTGCTGTCCGTCACGGCCTTTGCCGCGGCAGTAATCGCAGTGGCGTTCTTCTTGGCGGTCTTGGTCTGGCTAGTGGCCGTCTTGGCATATTCCTTGAGGTCCGACGTAGAAGCTGAAGTCTTGCACTCCACCGCTTCCACGTTCTTTACCGCGGCGATTGCCTTCTTCAGCGCATCCACGGTCGCGCCGTCAGCCACTTGATCAGCTGTAATGCTTTGAGCGCTCTTAGCATCAGCCAACGCCTTGGCCAGCGCCTTCTGAGCGGTGGAATTCTGATCCACAGCCTCAGTACATGCCGTCAACGCATCTTGGTGCAGCTGACGGTTCTCCTGACGTTGTTCGCTGGAACGCCAGTACCATACACCACCAATGATCGCTGCAATCACCACCAGCGCAACAATCACCGAAATGATAATGCCCTTGGTCCTCTTCTTGCCGCCCTTGCCACCGCGAGGAGTCTCTGCCACACGGTCTTCTTCCGGCTCCTCCACCGGCTCAGGATTCTGTTCGATGGCACTGAAGTCGATGTTCAGATCGTCTGTGGCATTGGTACGTTGCGGCTTGTCATCAGAAATCGGCGCGAAAAGCGGCAGCGTCGCATTATTATCCTGCTGAGGCGACTGAGCACTTTCCGCAGTATCAGGTGCCGCAAAAGTCATCGGGGCATTAGCCACAGCATCGGAAGGGGAAAAGGTATCGCCAGCAGTATTCGCCGCACTCGCAGTAGGCCATTCCAATACTTCGTCAAAGCTGGGGAAGACGGACTGAACGCCACCCGCAACAGTCCCCGTACCATTGTCACCCTGCGCAATACCGCCGTCGTTCTCGTCGAACGAGATGGACGGTATATCCCAGAAGGTATCGACGATGTCACCGCGAGCCGGCGACGCAGAGGAACCAGATTCCGCGTTCGGTTCAGGGCGTTCGTCTGTTCCCATGCTCTTCTCATTCCTTTGCATCATTGAAGTCATTCCAAACTGTCAGTTTATCCAGCCCTATGCCGAGCATGCCAGCTGGTATTCAAGAATGTCACAATTCTTTACTATTCGATATACAGCCAGCACCATAAATCCAACAACTCAGTCTTATAACAGTAAACCGTGCGGCACAGAAGTACCGCACGGTTCATATTGCAAGACGATCGGCAAACGCCAAACTATTACTTGCGGGCTTTCTTCTCGCCCTTGCTCTTGGCGCCCTTATGAGAGCTGCGCTTGTTGCCGTCCTCGTAATAGTAGTAGTAATAGTTCTTCGAGTGTATCTTCTTCGGATCAGCGAAGTTGAAGATGAAGCCGAGAATCGGCACTTCAGCGGTCTGCAGAGCCGTAGCGGTGTTCTCCAGCTCCTTCTTCTCCACTACGCCCTTACCAGTCACGAGCACCAGACCGCCAGCCATACGTCCGAACACGGTGGCGTCGTTGGCCACGGACAGCGGAGCAGTATCGATAATCACGTAATCGTACTGGGTGAGGGCCTGCTCGACCATTTCCTTCATGAGATCGGAGTTCAGCAAGATGCTGGCGTTAGCCGGGCGCTTGCCGGCAGGCATGATGTGCAGGTTCGGCTTCCAATACTTCTGAATGACATCGGCCGGGGACGCCTGGCGAGACAGCACGTGAGACAGGCCCACGTGGCCTTCAATGCCGAGCTTGTGGGCCACGGACGGGTGGCGCAGATCGGCGTCGATAAGCAGCACGCTCTTGCCTTCCTCGGCGAGAGCCACGGCAACGTTGGAGGAAACCGTGGTTTTACCTTCGGACGGATCGGTAGAGGTGATGACCAGCAGTCGGCCATGACCCTGCGTGGCAGTGGTGGTAAGGAACGACAGGTTCGTACGAATACGACGGAATTCCTCGGCCTCGCTACCGGCCGGCTGAGCGACTACGACCGGGCGGCTGTCGTCAAGAATCGTGGCCTGTGGCACAGTACCCAGCGAAGAAGCGTGGATCAGCTCACGCACATCATCGGTGGAGTCCACCTTGGTGTTGAGGATGTCCTCCAGCAGGGCAACGCCAATACCCACGATGATGCCGAGAATCAGGCCCATAGCCAGATACAGCGGAATGTTCGGGGAACTCTGCCCGGTAGGAGTCTGAGCCTTCTGCACTACCGTGAGCTTGATGGGAGAGCCGCTGGAGGAGGAGTTGTTGTACAGGTCAGAGGAAATCTGATCGGAGAGGTTCTTCGCCACGCTGTTGGCGATGTCGGCCGCTTGCTGCGGATCGTCGACTTCCGCCGAGATGTCCACCATGAATGTGTTCGTGGGGTTCGTAGCGGTCACCACGCCGGCAAGATCGGTCGTGGTCATATCCAGGCCGAGATCCTTAATGACGGGCTGGAGCACGGCTTCGGTCTTCACCAGTTCCGGATACGTCTTGATCTGGGTGTTCAAATAATTGGCACCCGAGCTCATATCGTTGGTGGTCTGCGTCTCGCCGGACTGACCGGCATACGTGGCGAACACTTCAGCCGTAGCCGTGTACTTCGGCGGCATGATGAACGTGACAGCTGCAACCGCAGCAAACACCACCACAAACGAGATGATCGCAGACGCGAGATGCTTGCGAACAATCTGCAGCAAATCAGCGATGGTCAATGTTCTTCCTTACCTCTTCGGGAAATTTTCACAGATGGTCTATAATTTAGCACCTACCGGGGAACTTCTCGAGCTTTTGTATCCTTGTGAACAATGACCAAAACCCTTGATACGACTGCAGAATAACTGTACACAATCGCAATCACAATGTATTCTCACTCAATATTTTGCGACAGCACTATTCCCCTATTCCATATTATGAATTGAAATTGAGAATGTGATATATAAAATTGTAATTCGAATTATCATTCATTACAATCAAAATTGTCAATACTATTTATGCAGTGTGAAGGAGTATATTATGGCATCCTTGCTTCAAGGATTCGAAGAAGTTCAGCTAGTTAAGCCCGTTGGCAAAACGGTAATGACCGTTACCGATTCCGTTGTACGTTTTAATAAGGCCACCGCAGAAGTGCTGAATTTTCCAGCACAAGTTAAGATCCTTATTAACGATAAAACCAGACAGATTGCCGTCACGCCGACTACCGCTAAGGCGAATAATGCCGTGAAATTCAGCAAGGGTGAGGGCAAGCAGACTACGTCTGTAAGTATCAAGAATGCTGTGCTTGTTGAAGCAATTTCCAAGTACTTCACGCTTGTCGAAGCTCCAGAAGGCGAGGTCTCTTTCGCCTCCGTCAACGGCACTGCTTACCCGGAAGACAAGACCGTGATTTTTGATGTCGCAAACGCCACTGCCGGCACCATGAAGCGCCGCGGCCGCAAGAAGGCTGAGTGATTTCTGCTTAATTCGAGATTATACGAATACTGTAAAAGCCTGGATTTCGAATTAATGATAATTCAGGCTTTTAATTTCCAAAAAACCAGCATGGCTTGGGTTGAACAATACATGCACCAGCCCCACGGAGAGGATCTAAACGGCTGATTGGCCCATAGATTATTCATTTTTTGTAAGCGACTGCCAATTACTTGGTGGGAGTTTAAAAGTACTTCATGAAAGTGAACGGTTGACCGAACCCCCATCACCTCACCCACACATGCAACTGGTACAGTTCTCACGGAGGATATGGGAGGGAACCAAGTATGTCCACACCGAACAATACGCAGCTCGGCAACAAGTCAGTTCAAGAAAAACGCAGAAACTCCAGTCATTGCCCCGCGCTACAGCGTGGGGCAATGACCGAGACGCTGACTCGTATCACCATCACCCCATCAGACATGTTGATGTTTGCCGCAGTGGCCATGCTGCCATTTGATGGCACAAAAATTGGCATTCCACTCCCCTATTGGGCGCCAATCTCCCCCTGGTTGTTCACCCTGTACACAATCATCAACTGGCGATACTTGCGCGATACCGCACGCCGCTTCCTGCCGTTCTTCCTCTTTCCCCTGCTACTAGTGCTCACATCCGTATACGGCTGTGGCAGTCATATGGAATACACGACAGCGCAACCGCAAAGTCATTCATCTCCATATTGTTAGGGCTGGCGTGCTTGGCTTCGCTCGACATCGCGATCCGCATTAAACGTGTACCTGTACGAACATTGTTAACTACGCTATTCACCGCATATGTAGTGGCATTCCTCATTGGGATACTGCAATATATCGCTTTAGAACGACATCTGAACTGGCAGCCAGTACGAGCATATTTTTGGGGTGCTCTGTATAGAAACTATGCGAGCGTTCGTCCTCAATTCATGTTCGCAGAACCTAGCTATATCGGCATGCATTTGTTCGGCGTACTCCTGCCAGTTTTCTGGCTGACCCGCGACCGCAAGATTGGCATATTGATACCGATATTTGCCGCTGGAGCAATTGCGATGGGCTCCGGCACCCGAATCATACTGGATACAGTGGTAGCCACATTTATCTGGCTGATAGCGACAATCAACTTCCACTCACGTAAGGTAACAGCTGGGTTCGTCGGTGCTTTAGGACTTCTTGGAGCAGGTGGATTGAGCGCAATTATCATCAATCCGCGTCTAAACTCTTTAGCCACCAATGGATTACTTGCTGGTGGCGGATCGATGAGTGCAAGAATCTTCCATATGCTCGCTCCCATGTGGTCATGGAAACATGATCTACCTCACTTCATGTTTGGATGGGGCGCAGGCAATATCTCTAATGCAGTGCGTACTGGTTACGCCGGCGCCCGCCAATGGTATGACGCCCATAGCGGTGCGCCCAATACCGAAATCGACGGTTTAGCGAATCCCCCAGCGGATACTTTCACAATGAGCATCTATGCCAGCTTCATTACCGAATTTGGTCTATTTTGCTTTTTGGCCTTCTTGCTCTTGGTATTAGCACACGTAGCGGTCCATCATGGATGGAACCGACGGAACATATGCTGGTTCATTCTTCTCGCATACCTATATATTCAGTTTGAATCATACGCATTCTATGCAATTCCACTGTTCATATGGGCTGTCTGCACAATAATGAATCGAGGAAAAAACAACATCAATTCCCTTTAGATTGCGAGAATCACAATTCGCTACTCTCTATCATGCCGATAAAGAGTGCGCATACGCCCGTTGTCTAATTGAAAGTGCAGCACCCGTTAGATTGGAGATTCCGCCTATAAGCGGTATATGAAACCTTTCACGACCAAACAAATCTGGCTGATGGTTGGTATCGGACTCGGATCCTTCCTGTTATACACCGCCGCATCTGCAACGTTGTCTCTGCTTGGGCACAGCATGGGAATCTACATCACTGGGTCATGGAAGCTGCCCGTCATCATGGTGGGCTTCGGCATGTTCCTGCTGTTCGACCGCGCCACCTTCCACAGCCGTGCCATCAACCGGATAGCGTAATCCGCGTTCGCAGTGTACCTGATTACCGATTACGCCGCCTCCGAGAAACTGCTCTGAGTCCGGTTGTTCAACCTGCAGAACCTGTACCAGCAGCCATTGGCGATCCTGCAGATTCTGGGCATCCTGCTGGCGATCTACGCGACCTGCACACTGCTCGACTTCATCCGCCAAGCACTATTCGCCGTCACCATCGGCAAGCGGCGCGGACACTGGTTTGACCTGCTGTGGGACAAGGCATCCACCCAATCAATCCTTTCGCCTGAACACGCAAGCCAATCTCACCGCTTCCACGGAAAATAAACAATTCTGAAATGAAAATCGCACACGTAAGGCACAGGTTGCACCTTCTTATGCCAAGTGAAACCAGAAAATGTATAGATTTGTGGACACGCTCATAAAACCATCACTTTTAGCAGAAAATTGCAAAAATGGACATTTCTAGTTATAATCTCAGTATCAAAAGAGTAAAACACATTTACGAGGCGACCCAATGCTGATTGATTTTAGCTTTTCGAATTTCAGGAGTTTCCGCGACGAGCAATCTTTCTCTATGACTCGCGACGAAAGGTTCACGGAATCCAACGACTCACGGCAGTCTCCAATCACAGCCATATACGGCGCCAATGCATCAGGAAAATCCAATTTCCTGAAGGCGATGTGCGCCATGCGCAGCATGGTGACAAACAGCTACAGCCAAGGTGATGCGAACAGCGATATTCTTAGGGAACCATTCCTACTGAGAGAGAACCCATTCGAGGAACCATCGATGTTCTTCCTGGAGTTCACAGCCGAGAACCATCTGAAATACCAGTACTGGTTCCGCTATAACAATAAGCACATATTAGAGGAAGAGCTTACCTTCTTTAAGGACATGGGAGGACGTCTCTCCACTCACTCCTCACTGTTGTTCTCCCGCACCGGAAACGACGAGGTGAAATTCGGAGCCACTTTCAAAGGACCTAGAACGCAAGTGCGAAAGACAGTGGGACTCCGCCCCAACGCTCTCCTGCTTTCGGCAGCCGCCGCAGCCGGCATCGAATGTGTCCAACCTGTATTCTCGTTTTTCCAGAATGATATGGCGTATTGCGTGGCAAACGCTTTCGAACAGGAACAGCCCATATTGCTTGACCAATTCAAGAACAAGACACCTTTTTCGAAGCATCTGACATCTCTGATCAAGTACGCAGATTTTGGCATCCGCGATGTGAAAAGCGTTCCGGCGAACATCCCCTCGGATATCTGGCATCAGTTCAAAGAGCAGATGAAGACTCAGATCGGAGCTGATGAGGGAAAGCTAGAGGAAGCATTCAACATCAAAAACGCGACACAGTTGCAATTCACTCATACCGGCGAAGATTCGTCCTCTGCCGGCTTTGGCTTGGATAACGAGTCCAGGGGCACCGTCGCCGCGCTGTCGTTCTTCTCGCTTGCCCTTCGTCAGCTATCAAGGCCCACGGTCACACTTATCGACGAAATTGACACAAGCCTGCACCCAGCCTTGGTAGCAGAGCTGGTGGCGCTGTACACCGATCCGGCAACGAATCCCCACGGCTCCCAGCTCATTTTCACGACCCATGACGTGTCATTGATCAATCAGTCGGGTTCGTCGAACCGCCTACTACAACCCGATCAGATATGGCTTGTAGAGAAAGATAAAGACGGCGCCTCGGAACTCTTCCCGGTAACGGAACTTGGTATTCGAAAGGAAGAGAACATCGGCAAGAACTACCTCAATGGTGTATATGGCGCCACACCGAACCCCAGTTTCCATACCGTATTCGCACAGATCATGAATGGAGACGATGACTGATGGCGAAGAAGCGAGGCGTTCCCGCGCATGGTCGCGAGTCTGCACGTTTCCACAGGGCACGCAAGAAGCGTTATCTTGTCGTAGCTGGCGGAGCTGTTACCGAAAGACAGTATTTCAAGCAGCTCGAGTCCATATATGACGTTGTCATCGACTACCAACAGAAGAACGAAAGTCCTGAACAGCTCGCGGATTTTGCATGCAAGTTGAAGAAAGAGGATGAACGGGATATCTCCACAGATTGCTATGAAAAAATCTGGGTGGTAGTCGATGTTGACGACTTTCACGACCACAGCAAGGCCGCAAAAACTTGCAAGGACAATGGGATCGAGCTCATCATTTCCAATCCCTGCTTCGAGGTCTGGCTGCTCGACCATATGAAGGCTTGTCCACCAAGCTACACACTGACGCCCGATGTCGAGTCAGCTGCGGCAAAAGCCGGCATCGTTGGAGGGAATCGCAACAAATACGTCAATGACGAACTCATCGACAGCGAACATCTCGATGCCGCCACACGCAACGCAGCCCGGCACAACACAGCGGAGAACAGTCAGGGGCGCAACAGGCTCACGCCATATCACGAGCAGGAATACGCCCCTTGGACCGATATGCCGAAAGTGATTGAGACGCTGAAATCTAATAAACAGAGCTGAAAGAAGAAACATGGCCCTGTCCCAAGATTAAATAATTGGTATAGGAAAATCACACATCCGCATGTTATTCAACCTCTGCTCCAAGAAAGAGAAACATATGACAGAAAAAACGCAGATCATAAATAAGCGCTTAGACCAAATTCTATATGGCACCGAATGGACTCACAAAATACATGAGAAAGTAGCAGATACATTCGAAATTACCGATCGTCTTTTAACGTTTATTTCTGTCCTAACGACTGCTTTTTCTGGATCCGGGATTTTGGCGGCAGTATTTTCCAATAACCAATCCCTCAGAATCGCAGCAGCGATTCTAGCTGCAATCTCACTGTTCTCAACTCTTCTCACCAAGAGCTTTCGTTTCTCCGTACGCGCAACAGAGCAACGCCATGCTGCTAGAGAATTTCTATCGATTCGCGAATGTATCAAAAACTTACAAGTCAAAATCAATACTGACAACATTTCCGTCGATGAAACACTCACTGAAGTATTTCAACTTTCAGACGCTTATACTTCCGCATGCATTAAGGCTCCTTCAACAAATTTCTTTGCCAAATACTTAGCCGAGAAAGAATTCCTAAGATCATCGTCAGAACTCACTTCCTCATATAAAAAGGAGAGGAACACAGATGAATGAAACAGCCACTTTTGATGCATTCTTTGAATCAATTAAACTTGATTCTCTTAATGAATATCAAAATGTATTAGACTGTATCGGAAAGAAACTCAATGACTCCTTCTACCATATTGATTCAAAAAATGAGCATCTTATCATAGTTGGATCAATAGGAAGAGGCACTGCCGTGCCGGGAACAAGCGATCTTGATGTCCTTTTCGACTTACCTGAGGATGTATTCCATACATTTGACTCGTATAAATCGAACGGGCAATCTGCTCTTCTTCAGAAAGTAAAGGAAGCGGTCAAGGAGCGATACCCTAAGACTGATGTTAGGGGCGACGGACAAGCAGTTGTCATCAGCTTTGAATCCAAAAATTTTACAGTTGATCTTGTGCCTGCATTCAGACAAACTGATGGATCCTTCAAATATCCCGATAGTCATAATGGTGGTTCATGGAAAACAACTAATCCTATACCGGAACAAGAAGCATGCACAACCTTATTTGCACAAACCGATAATGCTGCACTTCATATTTGTAACGCTCTTCGCATTTGGAAGAACAATGTAGGTTTTCACTTCAAAGGACTCCTCATTGACACGCTAGTCGGGAAATACTTCGACCAGAAAAACTCTATTCCACTTAATTCTTATGATTTGTTTATTGACGTCTTTGAGAACCTTTCTCTTGTCAATAGAAATCAATCCTATTGGCATGCAATCGGTAGCAACCAACAAGTAACCAACGATGACAAAGGAGCATTTGTCCCTAAGTCACAAAAAGCTCTCAACATATTAAGAGCTGCGTCATCCGAATCAGACCGAGAAGAAGCTCTCATCAAACTTTTCGGAAAAACAATAGCCAAATGTATGGTTGATTCTATTCACCAAGAGAATGAACGCAAATTTTTAAAGAAATATTCTATTACCAACAATGAGGAATTTATCGAAGACCTTTTCACCATCGACATTAGCAACTATCTCGAAATTGATTGCAAAGTCACTCAAGATGGATGGCGCACTAAAAGTCTACGAGACATGCTCTCTAAGCATCTTCCCCTCCTTCCGAGAAAACAGCTTGATTTTCATATCGTCAGATGTGACGTAAAATCTCCTTATGAAATTTACTGGAAAGTAAGGAACTGCGGAGAAGAAGCATTTAAAAGAAATTGCATTCGTGGACAAATCACAGAAGGCACATTGGATGCGCCACTGCGGGAGCATGCAGATTTTCAAGGACCACATTTCGTTGAATGCTATGCCGTTAAAAATGGCATCTGCGTTGCAAGATCACGAATCGATGTGCCCATTAGTGAAACGGGAGAAATAATATGAAACATAATAAAAGGCCTTTCGCTGTTTGGTGTGGGTGGGAACCGGTCAGGTGGTGACGGTTCGCAGGTCGAGTTTGCCGCAGGTCAGGTAGATCATCGTGGAGAAGTACTCCATGCTGCGGAAGCCCCGGGCACAGGTCTTGACGTGCTGGATGATGCTGTTGAGTCCTTCGAGGATCGCGTTGGTGCACCGGTGGTCGAAGTAGCCAGGATGTCCTGCCAGTGGCGGCGGAACTGGCTGGCGAGGGTGTTCATGGGCTCCAGGCGTGACCTCATCATCCACGAGCACAGTCGCTTGAACCCGGTTTCGGCCTCGACCCGGTCGGCGCTAGTGTCGTAGATGTCCTGGAGGGTCTCGCGCATCTGGCAGGCGCGCGCGGTCTTGAGCCGCTGCCGTTGCAGGCCACGCTTGGTCTGAAGCTGGAGCTCGGTCAGGTTCGCCTCGTTTTTGAGCCACAGGTGGATCGACACGCCATTCTGGACTACTTCAATTTAACAAAACACACAAGCTGGCTTTGTGGCCGTGGGGCTGGTGCCGTTTTGTTGGACTCGTCATTGATTCCATCACCACCGATCATGCCACAAGACCGAGCCCGCGTCGACGATTGTGTTTTGTCAAATTGAAGTAGTCCAGAATGGCGTGTCAATCCAGTCCGAAAAAGCGGCGGGGTTCAGTCCAGTTGAGCGG
>OGRT01001399.1_pt1 | contig 18834 bp, 21 predicted proteins | sample 1553581 | NCBI WGS metagenome assembly OGRT01 (sample SAMEA2580113, study PRJEB22360) | human gut metagenome | biome: human gut; feature: human-associated habitat; material: faeces | place: Denmark | collected 2008/2010
CGCCATTCAGGGCGAGGATTCCGCCAAGGCCACGCAGGCCGTGCTGACGTGGATGCGCCAGCACAACGTGCCCGCCTACGACGAACTGACCGGGCGCGGCCTCGTCCGCCACATCATGACCCGCTCGACCACATCCGGTGAGCTGATGGTCGTCGTGGTCGTCACCCGCGCGGACATCCCAAAGGCTGACCGCCTGATTGAGCTTTTGCGCGCCGTCGTTCCCGGTCTGTGCAGCGTCTGCCTGAGCGTCAACAGCCGACGCACCAACGTCATCCTCGGCACGGATATCCGCGTGCTCTGGGGCAAAGCCGCGATGGAAGACACGCTCTGCGGCCTGCATTTTGCCGTGTCGCCGCTCTCCTTCTTCCAAGTCAACCCGAAGCAGACCGAAAAACTATACGGCCTTGCGCTGGATTACGCCGGTCTGACCGGAAACGAAACCGTTGTGGACGCTTACTGCGGCGCGGGAACGATCTCCCTGCTGCTGGCTCAGAAAGCGAAAAAGGTCATCGGCATTGAAATCGTGCCGGAGGCCATCCAAAATGCCAACGAAAACGCCGCGCGCAACAACATAGCCAACGCCGAATTCCGCGTCGGCGCGACGGAAGAGCTTCTGCCCCAACTGGTCGCCGACGGCCTTCGCCCCGACGTCATCGTGCTCGATCCCCCGCGTAAAGGCTGCGACCCCGCCGTTTTACAAGCCATCATCGCCGCCGCGCCCAAACGCGTGGTCTATGTCTCCTGCGGCGCACCGACTCTTGCCCGCGACGCCAAGCTGCTTGCCGAGGGCGGCTATGCCGCCGAAAAGGTTCAGTGCGTCGATATGTTCTGCTGGACGGGCGCGGTGGAGACTGTTATGCTTCTGTCTAAACTTTCTGACGCCCGACATATCGACATTCACGTTGATATGAATGAGCTGGATGTGACTCCCGCCGAAAGCCAGACGGCTGCGACCTATGACGACATCAAAGCGTATGTCAGGGAACACCGCGGTCTGACGGTTTCGACGTTGTACATCGCGCAGGTGAAGCGGAAATACGGCATCATCGAGCGCGAAAACTACAACAAAGCGAAGTCTGAGGATTCAAAGCAGGCCAAATGCCCGTCAGAGAAGGAAAAGGCGATTGTTGAGGCGATGAAACATTTCGGGATGCTGTAAGTCCGTATTAATAACAGCACAGCTTACTTTGAGAAAAAAATAGAATTGACAATTATCACTGAATCTGATATACTAACTTCTAACAGAACCCGCCACGCCTCCGTGTAGCCTAGTTTCTAGGTTGCTCATGCGCAACCCGGCGGGACTTTTTTTATACCGAGGTGTATTGGCTTTGTTGCAATATCCTAAACAGATTTTATCCGTAGAACAGCAGCTCCAAACATATGTTGATGCTGGTATGCTCATTCCCTCTCCCGATGACGCAAGGAAGGCTCTTCGTACAATCGGCTATTATCGTTTGCGCGGATACTGTTTTCATTTATATGACAGCAACACGAAACAATATCTGCCCAATACCAGTTTTTCTGATGTGTTGAAGCTCTATCAATTTGACACTGAACTGTCCCATCTGCTTTTTAGCCTTTCCGCTGCAATCGAAGTTGGATTACGCTCCAGACTTTGTGATGCACTTTTAATTCATCAGGACGCACTTGTTCTGCATGATCCACAATATTTCAGCGACAAAAAGCTTTATTGGGAAAATATCGGCACATTATCCAAAGAAATTGCTCGCTCTAACGATGTTTTTATCCGGCACAATTATGACAACCATGAAGGTCAAATCCCAATTTGGGCTGCTGTCGAAATCATGTCCTTCGGAAATCTTTCCAAAACCATCAAAAACTTAAAGACCGGGGCAACTGGCTCTGTGCCCATACTCCTCAGAAATTATCAATACAAGTCCAAACGTCAAAATATGGTGACGCCTTCATTACAGATGTTCTCTTCATGGATTCAGGCTGTATCGATTTTAAGGAATATGTGTGCGCATAATAGCCGCATTTATAATCGGACAATCAGCACCCATCTTCAGATACCGGATATTGATCAGCCTGTGCCTCAGGCACGATATAATGGCCTGTATCAGATCATTTTAGCCATGAAGTATCTGCGGCCTGATGACACCGTTTGGAATCATTTTGTTGCTGAACTTACGGCGTTGTTTCAAGAGTATGCCGATGTCGTGGAGCTCCAGCGAATCAATTTTCCCACAGATTGGGCATCTCATATGATGGTCTAAGCATACGAACGCCAGAATTTGAATATTCTAAACTGACAGAACCAATCAAGCCTCTCCATGAAGCTCAAACCGATTGGACGTCAGAAAGGGATAGGGGGAGTTTCCCTTATCCCTTTTTATCGACCATTTGGGGAAGGAGAATTCCTCTACCGTCAGAATTCTTCCGGCCCGTTTTCTCTTTTGCACGTTTTCCCCCCATCATGGCATCATCATCGCAATACCAGCCATCATCAGCGCTTCCGCCTGATTCTGCGGGTCAATCTGCGCCAGAATATCCCGCAGTTCACGGGCCTTTCTGGCTAATTCTGCCTCTTTGCGCAGCTGATCCCATGCATGGGCCTGCTGTTGCGCGGGCGTTGGCCATTGCGGGGACGGGATGACGGGCACGCAGGGTGCGTAGTTTCCGCCGTAAATCATACACTCACCTCCTTTCGCTTTGATAACCTCATTTTGGCACGATTTAGTGTGTATTTCAATAACAATCGTTCGACCGGTTTCGACAGGAAATGGAGCGGACGGACAGAGAAAAAGTGCGGGCTGGGTCAGCTCGCACCTCTTCAAGACTTTCTTTACACGCATAAAATACAATTTAGAAACGTAAAATAAAAAGGGCAAATGCAGCCGCCAGCATTTGTCCTTGTGATTACGCCTTCATGTTCTTGTTCCGAACAGCAATTCGGAAGGCTTTCAGACCACGCTCATGCGCATAGAGCCGACGGCCATTCCGAAGAGTGATGAACTTAACATAGATGTATTCGACCGAGTTATCGGCGATGTTTTCCATGCAATCATCTCCTCTCAAATTAGATTTTTCAGACGCAAATCCGAAAATCACTTGAGAAAAACTTATGCAGGGTGTATACTAACTCTGTTTAGCGAAAGTATATGGCGGTTTCCGCACAGCTTTCCTGCGCTTCCTAACGGCTGGTACCCGTTGGGAATCTTTTTTATGTCTAGCGGACAAGCCGCATGACAACTTGGTTAGCTAAGCTCTGTCGCTTTTTTGAGATCAAACAGCATTGCCTGCTCATCCCTCAAAAACGTGCCGTTGGTGCGATACCCGTGTTTTTCAAGATCCCATCCCATCAAATCACTGATGGTGTTGAGCAAATCTCGTCCATTCCAACGAACGGAATACGCTCCGCTTTTCTTCGGCTTGTAGAACTCAGCAGAATTAGGAGCATTCTCGGCGCAAATCTGAAGCGCAATTTGCTGATTCTCGTCATCAATCAACAGACGCGCACGTGGCGCACAGCCGAGCTTTTTTACGACACCTTGATTAAACGTCAGGCCATTGCGCGTTACGGAGATTTGCGGAACACCTTCTGAAAAATCGAATGCCCTAAAGTTATCTAGCATTCCCACCGGGCATCAGCTCCTTTCGAAGGTATTATACTGTAAAAATCAGTACATGTCAACGTCCATTTCTTCAGCTATTATTGATTTATTTTTCTCTCGTTTTTCTCGTTTATCCCGTTTTTGCGTCCTTATTGCGATAAAATTCTCATTTTTGCGTCTTTTTGATGCAAAAATGAGAATTTTATCATTATTCATTTCTTCAAAAAAATTTTTTAACTTGCTTTTTTTCTTTATTTCAACCTCTCGCACACCGGCAGCAGTTCTTCCAGCCGTTCCACAATGCGTTTTTGCTCGGCAAGCGGCGGAAGTGCAATAAAATACTTTTTTATTTCTCCCATTCCTAAATCAGGAACACCTATTGACTGACGTGCCTTAACAGAATGAGCCAATATTATCGGGCTTTCTAAATAATAACGTAGATAATCAACATCAATTTGAATAGAACGGATAATGCAGCAGGAATAAGAAACCAAGAACTTGACTTCACTCTTTACATTTCTTGCCTTTCCCAAGCATGCACCAATGCGCGAATAAACAATATCTCCGAGTTGCGGTTTAACTTTTCTAGACAATCGATCATAGTCCTCATTTGATATATATTTTACATTATCTGTATAGTTGATACTTCCATCATCTAGCAAGTCTTTAGCTGATAAGAAAAGCACACCATGATTCTTATCCACTGACTTTGGCATATTATGATCTATATCGCCAATAAGACTACACAGATCGAGCAGCCTGCACCATTTCCACCCCTCCGGAATCTCAAACGGAATTTCATCTTCTGTAATTTCCGGCAGGGGTTTTTCCCTTTTGATCTTGCCTTCGGCAATGAGGCGCTTTTTCTCGGCCTGAATCTGCTGATAGAGTTCTTCGCCGGTGCCTTCTTCGGGGCGCTGCTCGACGAGTTTACCCTGAATTGCCATCTGCAAAAGGGATTTCTGCATATCGCCGGGGAAGCGCTTATTGAACGCTTCCAGCTTGTTCCATGCCTGTTCGTAGCGGTCGATATACGGGAGAAGTTCTTCGATTTTGGCGACGATGCGGCGCTGTTCAGAAAGAGGGGGAAGCGGAAAAAGACACGTCGCCAAATAGTCTTTATGAATTCTCTGTTGTCCCGCCGTTCCTGTAAACGATTTTACACCGTTATCAATGAAAAACTTTGATTTGAAAAAACTCAAAAGGAATTGTCGTGACAACGAATCGGAAATAACACGAATAATTGATAATTCCGTTGTTCCTGCACCAAATCCGTTTTTCAGATTTTGAAAAATAACTGATTTTCTATTTTGGAAACACGGAGTTATCTTTGCTATTCCAATATCATTTTCTGCAAAATGAGTAAAACCTTTTCTTATTTGTCCCCACAGTTTCGTATCAGTAGTGTGATGATTTCGGAACCCATCATCAATCAGAGTCATCGGTATAAACGATGTATCAAGATCATCCGGAAGATCATTTTTAGGATTTAGCAATGTAATTTCCGCAATTCTCACCCACATCCAGCTTTCCGGAATATCAAACGGCTTTTCATCCTCCGTGATCTCCGGCAGGGGCTTCTCCTTCTTAATCTTCCCTGCGGCGATGAGGCGCTGCTTTTCTTGCTGAATCTGGGCATAGAGTTCCTGCGCGGTGCCCTCTTCGGGACGCTGGGGAACGAGCTTACCCTGAATGGCGAGCTGCAAAATGCTGCTTTTCAGTTCTTGGGGCGTCATGCATTTCCACCCCCAAGGATTGCGGTAATCTGACCGAGCACGCGGTCGATTTCGGCATTGAGGGAGGCGCGCTCTTCCTGATAGCGCTGGATGAGATCCATCGGATCGAGGATTTCCTCTTCCTCATGCGGGAAGCCGCACTGATCGAGGTTATAGCCGAGGTCATCGGTCAGCTGCTTAGCGGTGAAGCGCTTCGCCTTATCGAAGCCATCGACAGAAATCTCCTTGCGGTTGTTCCACCATGCGGTGATGGGCGCGAAGTGTTCGGGCTTCATCGGCTTGGTCTTGGAAAAGTGCTTATAGCCTTCCGGCATATCGAGGCGATAGAACCACGTCTCCTGCGTGGGCTGGGTGCGGTCGAAGAACAGGATATTCGTGGTGATGGACGTATACGGAGAGAAGACGCTGCCGGGCAAGCGGATGACGGTATGGAGATTGAACTCCGAGAAGAGCTTCTTTTTGATGTTCACCTTGGCGTTATCCGTGCCGAACAGGAAGCCGTCGGGCAGGATGACCGCCGCGCGCCCGCCGGGTCTCAGCCGGTACATGATGACGGACATGAACAAATCCGCCGTCTCGCTGCTGGCGAGGTCATCCGGGAAATGGTTCTTCACATCCTTCTTCTCGCTGCCGCCGTAGGGCGGGTTCATCAGGATCACGTCAAACTGATCCTTCTCCGTGTAATCCAGCACATCGTGCAGCAGGCTGTTATCGTGGAACACCTGCGGCACATCGAGACCATGCAGCAGCAGGTTGGTGATGCAGAGCATGTAGGGGAACTGCTTCTTCTCGATGCCGTAGATGGAATCCCCGTATTTCTTCGCATCCGCCGTGTTCTTGATCTGCTTTTGCAGCTCGCCAAGCCAGCTGGTGATGAAGCCGCCCGTGCCGCAGGCAAAGTCCGCCATCTGCTCGCCGATCCTCGGCTGAATCATCCTCGCCATGAAGTCGGTCACGGCGCGGGGCGTGTAGAATTCGCCAGCGGAACCGGCACTTTGCAGCTCCTTGAGGATGCTCTCGTAGATTTCGTTGAAGGCATGGCTCTCCTCGTAGTCGGTCAGGTCCAGCTCGTCGATGACGTTGATGACCTGCCGCAGCAGCACGCCGTCCTTCATGTACTGGTTGGCGTCCGCGAACACGGTCTGCACGATGGCCTTTTTGATGGGCGTCTGCGCGGTCACGCGGATGCCCTCGACGATCGTTTTCCCACTGGCGTCCTTGACGTCCCTGCCTTTGAGCACGGGGAAGAGGGTGTTGTTGACGAAGCCGAGCAGCTTGTCGCCGGTCATGGCGCTGCCGGACTTGTCGTCGTGCGCCCAGTTCGCCCAGCGGCACACCTCCGGGAGGATGGACACATAGCGCTCGTCGTCAAACGTCCAGTCCTGCTCCTTCGCATCGTAGACCTTCAAAAACAGCATCCACGCGATCTGCTCGATGCGCTGCGCATCGCCGTTGATGCCCGCGTCATTGCGCATGATGTCGCGCAGCCGCTTGACGAATCCGGAAAGATTGCTCATGGTTTAACCTGCCTCATCTGCATAAATTGCGTTTTCCAGCGCTTTGACCGCCTGCATGTATCCGTCGCGCCCGCCGAAATATCCGGCAATCCGCGCGGGCTTTCCCATCTTCGCAAACGGGTCGAGCTTCAAAATATCGGTCTTTTCGATCTCGTAAATGCCAGTGTTCATGTACCGATCCAGCAGCGCCTCCAGCACCTCGCGAGCCGCGCCGCTGTATCGGCTCAGGAAGTCCCGCTTCTTCACGTTGTCGGCGCGCTCCCTGCGAGTCAGCGGTTTTTTGTCGAAGGCGACATGGCAAATGAAATCGAAGTCATCCACGTCGCTCATCGCCTGTTCCGCCTTCATTAGCTCCAGATCGATGCCCCGTTCCCGCAGCAGCTCGCGGATGCTCTCCTTCTTCTCCTCCGCCGTCCACTGGCGGATGAAGTTGTCCAGCGAGGCATAGGTGCCCAGGATGTTGGACTTCGTGTAGTCCACAATGCTTTCCTGCCGCAGCAGCTTGCCGTTGGTGTCATAGACGGAGACCGTCTTGTTGATGATGCGCACCGTGCAGCCCTCCGCGTCCACCACGGGCATCTGGCGCGGCGGATCAGGATCGACCAGCGGATCACCCTCGCCGCCCTCCGGGCTGCCTCCGCGCGGCACACGGCTGCCGCCCGGCGTAAAGCCCTCGTCGATCTCGATGGGGCCGTCCCAGTCCGGATCGGCAAACAAGCGCGTGACCGCTCGGAAGTCCATCACGACGAAGTGCGTCTTGCCCTCCTTCTCGCGCAGGCGCGTGCCCCGACCGATGATCTGCTTGAACTCCGTCATGGAGCTGATCATTTCATCCAGCACGATCAGCTTGGTCATCTTGCAGTCCGCGCCCGTGGAGAGCAGCTTGGAGGTCGTGGCGATCACCGGGTACTTCGCCCCAACGGAGATGAAGTATTTGAGCTTCTTCTTGCCCTCGATGTCCCCGCCAGTAATCCGCACGACGTAATCCGGGTTCTGCTGCATCATGTCCGCATTCAGCTCCGCCAGCGCGTTGCGCATCCGCAGCGCTGCGTCCTCCGTCGCGCAGAACACGATGGTCTTCGCCATGCGGTCCGTGCTCTTGAGGTAGGCCGTGATCTCTCTGGCCACCTGCCGGATGCGATCCTCGATGACGATGTTGTAATCGTAGTCGCTGTTGTTGTAGATTCTGTCCTCGATTTCGTCGCCGTAGATGTCGCGCTGCCCCTTGTACGGCCGCCAGCCGTCGCTGATATCCGTCGTGATATTGATGACCTTGAAGGGCGCGAGGAAGCCGTCCTCGATGCCCTCCTTGAGGCTGTAGGTGTACACCGGGTCGCCGAAGTACGAGATGTTGGAGATGTACCGCGTCTCCTTGGGCGTGGCGGTCATGCCAATCTGTGTCGCGGAAGAGAAATATTCCAGAATTCTGCGCCAGCGGCTCTCCTCCTTGGCGGAGCCGCGATGGCACTCATCGACGATCACGAGGTCGAAGAAGTCCGGCTGAAACAGCGCGGAGTAATGCTCCTCCTCGTCGTCCCCGACGAGCTGCTGATACAGGGAGAAGTACACCTCATACGACGTGATGCTGCTGTGATCGTCCTTGGCCACATTGATCTTGTGGATGGTCTTTTCCAGCGGTGCAAAGTCCTGCTGGATGGACTGATCGACCAGTATGTTTCGGTCAGCCAGATACAGGATCTTCTTTTTCATGCCGCTGCGCAGCAGGCGGTAGACGATCTGGAACGCGGTGTAGGTCTTGCCCGTGCCCGTCGCCATGACAAGCAGAATCCTGTTCTGCCCGCGGGCGATGGCGTCCAGCGTGCGGTTCACGGCGACGCGCTGATAGTAGCGGGGCGGATAGGTGCTCTGGCTCGAATAGTACGGCTGCCCGATGATGGCCTCCTCTGCCCGCGTCAGGCCCGCGCCGCCGTTTGCTCCCTTCTGAAAGCGCGCGTACAGCTCGTCCAGCGTCGGGAAATCCTCCATGGCGATGTCGCGCTCGGTACCCATCAGGAAGTCGTGCTCCCGGAAAGCGTCGCCGTTCGAGCTGTACGCGAAGGGAACGTCGAGCATCTGCGCATACGTCATGGCTTGCTGCAGTCCGTCCGCCACGGCGTGCTGATTGTCCTTGGCTTCGACAATCGCAATCGGGTTGTTCGCGTTGATGTACAGCACATAGTCCGCCCGCTTCGGCTGCGCACGCGACACCAGATTGCCCCGCAGATTGATCTTTCCGTCGGTAATCTGCGTCTCCATCGTCATCCGCCCGTTCCACTTTGGGGAAAGCGCCGGCGTGATGAAGTTGAGCTTGATGTCCTCTTCGGTCATTTGCCACTTGGGAATGATGCCGCTCATCCTCGTCCCCTCCACAAAATGCTGCCCGGTTCCAACCGGCTGCCTGCGCCAGAAGATTGCATAATCCGTCCATACTGGATGTTTATTCTATTCTACCACAACGATGGAGCAGCAACAAGTGTGGATTGGATACGCTCAGTTTTTCAATGCTGTCAGCGGCTGCAATGTCCCACAGGCAGCGCGATATTCTCACGTTCCACTGCACGGCTTACACTGCCTTATCGCACGCAAACAAAATATGCTAAACAACTGCTTTATTGGTTCCTGCATTGGCGAAGGATACGCATAAGCAAACTTGAGACAGTTTAGGACAACTTGGGACAATTCCGGACAGTTTGGTACAAAATACTGTGCTATAATGGTAGGGTCAAAGAGGATGGTTCTGGTCTATCCTTTGTCTATGAGTTTTTCCACTCAACGGGTTTTTCGCTGGATGCCGAACAGTCTGTCTTGCACGGAATGCTCGTCATGCCCCGCATAAAGTCATTGGTACCCTGCCTACGCGAATCGAACCCTGAAAGTTGGCGCACAATGTCGCATGATGCCCAAGTCAATACTTGCTATCATATAAACTGTCAAAAAAGGACGAGAGCACATACCCTGCCCGGCGCAACCCGAACTCAAAAAGTTGTCACCGAATGTCACCAAAAGTCGCGAGACAGACGAGTCAATACGTGCTATAATGCAAATTGGTAAAGAATGATGAGTGCGCATGATGCAGCCCCGCATCGGAGAAAACCATCCATGGGCAGTACATCCGGATGATCAGATAAACCCAAACCAGCGTTGGCGGAATCCCCGTCAGCGCTTTTTCTTTGTCCAAAACCTGAAAGGCGGTGATTTGATGTGATTCCCACATCCCCTTTCCTGTCTCCGTTGTCAGGCGGAGCGTCCCCCTTATCTGGACAGGCTTCATGGCCTGTCTTTTCTATTCTCACCAAACAACTGAAAGAGAGGTACTTTATGAAACAGCTTAAGAACATGCAAATCATCGGCATCGACCATGGCTACGGCAACCTAAAAACCGCCAGCGGTATCTTCCCCGCCAGCGTCCTGACCTTCGACCACGAACCCGTCCACGCGCAAGACCTGCTGGTTTACAACGGCAAGTATCACGTCATCGGCAGCGGGCACCGGGAGTTCACCCCGGACAAGGTCAGCAACCCGGCTCACTATCTCCTGACGCTCGCCGGCATCGGGCAATCCAGCCAGCGCGCAAGCCGCTGCGCTGCTGCGTCAGCTTCATGCAGAGCGCGGCCTGTCCTACAGCGCGCTGATCGTTCCGGCGGTCAATGCCTATTACGGCAAGGCACCCGCAGACGAAAGCCTGTGGGAGACGATTCGCTCCATCGTCCAGGAGGAGCTGGCAGCTCCCTCTGTTCAGCTTGGCGATCTGCTGCAAACGCTGAACATAGTCACATCTTCGACAGCTCCTTCTTCCATCCGAAGTGATGAACCCGACGACGACGATCTCGACAGCTTCGGCTGCTGATGCTCTTTGGTGCTCATACGCACTACAATTCCATCTCCAGCTTCGTATCGCGCGATACCTTTGGCACCAGAACGCACCAATGCGCACCATCCTCACAAAGCAGGAAGCCATGCCGTCAAAAGCATGGCTTCCTGTCTTTGAGCCGGGGTGCAGGGCGGCAGCGCCTGCCGGGTGTGCAGAGGGCAGCGCCCCTTCCCGAAGTCCAGAGGCGGAGCGCTCTGGCCCACGGCACTTTGCTGGATTCCGCAGGAAGACAGAAAGTGTCATAATGGGTAATTACACTTTCGCAGAAAGTGCCGTGCCCCCGTCACCCCGTGCCCCAAACGCAACTTACAACACCCACCCAAGAAAGGAGGCGATTCCATGGCAAGAAACGATGGCGCGGATCGCACCACTGTCCGCAACCAGCCCAGAACGGAAAGCAACATCGCCGACGCCGAAGCCCACAACGAGCGACAGAAAGCCTGCTACCGGAACGAGGATATTGTCCCCGAACGCAGTCATCTGAACATCCACTTCAAGGAGCCTTCCGGCAGCTATCAGGAGATGTTCCGGCAGATGGAGCAGGACGGCACCATCTCTACCCGGGGTCTCAAGCAGGACGCCGTCCATTATGGCGAGCTGGTCTTCGACGTCAACTCCGCATATTTTCACAATCACGGCGGCTACGAATACGCCAAGGCGTTCTACGCCGAGGCATACCGGGCCGCCGTCGATATTGTCGGCGGCGAGCAGTACATTCTCTCTGCCGTGATGCACGCCGACGAACGCAATCAGGGCATGAGCAAGGCCCTCGGCTACGACGTATGGCACTATCATCTCCATGTGGTCTATGTGCCCGTCGTCGAAAAGCAGATTCTGTGGTCGAAGCGCTGCAAGGACCCGGCGCTGGTCGGCACCGTCAAGGAGACCATCATGCAGGTCAGCCACAGCAAGAAGTGGCAGTCCCGGCCCGTGCTGAATGAATTCGGAGAGCCCATGCGCACGAAAACCGGCAAGATCGTTTTGAAAAAATCCTACAGCGTTTTGCAGGATCAATACCACGATGCCATGTTCTCGGCGGGCTATACCGACGTGGAGCGCGGCGAACGCGGCAGCACCGAGGAGCACCTGACCACCGTGCAATTCAAGGTCATGAAGGAGCAGGAAGCCCTCGACCCCCTCATGGCGCAACAGCAAAGCGCCGAACAGGCCGTGCGTCTGGCACAGGCAAACCGGGAGGAGGCTGAGCGTGACGTCGAAGCTGCAAAAAAGAAGATAGATGCACTTGCAAAGAGCGACAAAGAGGTCAAAGCATTCGTACAAAGCCTGGGTTCCGCAGACGAGCTTCTGCCCGACATTGGAATGCTGGAAACCGCCAAAAGCTACCGCGAGAGCAAGTCGCTACCTATCGTGAAAAAGCTCGTCCGCAAGCTGAGAGAGGTCTATGCCCTGCTGGTCAACGAGCGGCAGAAGAATACCGACATGCTCAGAGAAACTGCCTACTGGAAGCGAAAAGCGGAAACCAGCGAGGTTCTGCAGGAGAAGGCTTCCAGGATTGACAGGCTGACCCGCACGATCGGCGCGGATGAAATCGACCGGCTGCTGTCCCAGCGCAGCGCCCACGAACGCAATTGGAGCAAAGCATGGGAGAACGACCGATGATCCTATATTTTACCGACAAATACAAGGAAGTGAATGATACGAGAATTTACGATACCCTCAAGGCCCGCGTAACCGTCCCACAGGCGGCTGCACGCTACGGCGTCAGGATCGGGCGAAACGGCATGTGCTGCTGTCCGTTCCATTCGGACAAGACGCCCTCCATGAAGATCAACGATACTTATTATTACTGCTTCGGCTGTCACGCCACAGGCGACGTGATCGACTTCACTGCCCAACTGTTCGATTTATCTCCCTTCGATGCAGCGCGCAAGCTGGCAACAGATTTCGGCATCGACCCCAACACGCCGGCTTCCGCCGCCGTCGCACTTCCCCGCATCCGGCAGGAAGAATCCCGGCGGGAACGGGAAGGACGCTGCACCTCCGTGTTGATTGAATATGAACAGCTCCTGAAAAGCCGCCAGCAACGATTTGCTCCTGTTCATCCATCGGAGGAATGGGACGACCGCCTCATATCCGCCAGCCATGCGCTGCCGCAGGTGTCCTATCTGATCGACTGCCTGTACGATGCGGACAGTGTTATCCGCAAAGACACCGCCGACTCCCTGCTTGGCGACGGCACCCTCCGCAGCATTGAGCGCTGGAACGCAGCACATAAAGAGGAGGTGGATGCGCATGACGAAGCGCTTGCGGCCTGACCAGTTCCCGCCCTGGTACAACGGGCAAAGCATCAACGAAGCGGCTTTCTGTCGGGAGTTTCTGGCTTCGCACAAGCTGCTCTACACCGAAAACAGCTTCTTTACGCCGGAAGGACGCATGACCGACGTAGCGCCGCTCAAGACGGAAATCTACCAGATCATCGAGCCGTATGCGTCCACCAGCGTCCCGAAGAAGATTTCCAACATCATCGAACTGCTGAAAATCACGGCGCATATCGATGATTTCCCGCCGCAGACCGACCGGATTCATGTGGCAAACGGCACGCTATTTCTGGATGGCTCATTCTCCGCAGCAAAAAATGAAATCGTGCGTAGCCGTTTCCCGGTGGCTTACAATCCTTCCGCGCCCAGCCCAGAAACGTGGCTGGGCTTTCTTCATGGCCTTCTGTGTCCGGCTCACGCCAGAAGGAAAGGTTGGCTCGCAGGAGCTCTATGAGATTTACACCGTCTGGTGCCGTGAGAACGGCTTTTCACCGCTCAGAAACCGGAGCTTCTCAGAGTTCCTGATTGCCAACCAGAAGAAGTACAGCATCGAGCACTCCAATAACCTGACGAACCTCGTCGGCCGCCGCGTGTGGGGCTTCACCGGCATTGAGCCGGTGCTAAGGCTCCCGCTCAGAACGGCAGACGGCTGGCAACGCGATTATTCAGATGACAACCCGTTTGTCTGAAATTCCCTGTAAGTGAGAATTTCCGCGATTCTCTGTGTACATACGTACACACATACATGGGGCTTGTACACATGTACGTATGTACGCAGAAAATTCGCATATCCGCAAGAGAAAGAAAGGAGCACTGAACTTTTATGCACCCATTTCCCCACCGAAACTTATCAAATGATCATATGGAGGTATTATGGCTTATACAATTCAAGATTCCGCTGAACGCGCTGCCTTTGAGCGATGGGGTGATCTCACCGCGCAGCTGATCCGGAAGTACGGCCCGGCACTGCTGGAAAAGCTGGATGCCGAAGAGAAATGCAGCGAATATGACGCTGAGCAGACCGGGCAGGCTGCCTGATTTTTCCCTTTTATGGCAAGTTTCTCTGTATCAGCCGGCATCCTCAATGCCTGCAAACAGAGTGAACGCCTTGTCTTTTTTCCCAGATTATGGTATGCTTATGCAGTAACCAAGAGGGCTTACACGGTGACACCCCGCTTTCGCATACAAATGCTGAAAGCGAGGTGAGGCACGATGACGAACGTCGAACTTCTCTGCGTTCTTCTCTCTGTCGCGTCTTTGTTGATGGCGGTTTACACGCTCCGCAAGTAAAGCAAAGGCCGCCGTGTAGGTAGCAACTACATGGCGGCGGTTTGCTGATAGCTGTTCCCGCGAAAGCGGAATCATCGTGAGGCACTGCAACCTCTTGGTTACATTTTAGCGTTTACCGTTCCGTTTGTCAAGACGGGACGTTTTTTATTTCCCCTTGTTCAGGAATACAGCGTTCCTATTGACGAATGCGCTTATCTCTGCTATAACACAGTTACACATTGTGTATATATCCATCGGAAAGGAGGTTCGCATGGATTTCTGTACGCGAATCAAGCAAATACGGCTCAGTACCGGAATGACCCGAAAACAGTTCTGTGCATACTTCGATATTCCCTATCGCACCGTCACCGAATGGGAGCGCGGCACCCGTCACGCTCCGCCCTATGTCCTCAATTTACTGGAATACTACGTGACCCATGAAGGCTTGGTCCATTCTTTCCCGACGGAGATGAATCCTGATGCAGATGATGAGGAAACGGACTAATTGCTACATCTACACCCGTGTATCCACCAGCATACAAGTTGACGGCTACTCTCTGGACGCGCAGAGAGAAAAGCTCCGCGGATATGCGGCGTATCAGGAAATGACCGTCGTCGGCGAATACTCGGACGAGGACTTCTCCGGAAAGAACATTCAGGGACGCATGGAATTCCGGCGGATGCTTGAGGACATTCAGACGCAGAAGGACAGCGTTGATTATGTTCTCGTCTTCAAGCTCTCCCGTTTCGGCAGAAACGCAGCGGACGTGCTGAACTCCCTTCAACTCATGCAGGACTATGGCGTCAACCTGATCTGCGTGGAGACGGTGATGGCGTTGTCTAAGCTTTCCGATGCCGAACAATATCGCCATTAAACTGGATATGGGCAAGCTGGTATAACGCCTGCCGAAAGCCATGCTTTCGCAACCTGTGACGAAATCAAAGCTCACGTCAAGGAACACACAGGTCTTGCGGTTTCAACGCTGAATATCGCGCAAGTTAAACGAAAATGCGGAATCATTGAGCGGGAATGCTACAATAAGGCAAAGGCAGAGAATGTGAAGCAGCCGCAATGCCCCGCAGATAAAGGAAAAGCGATTGAAGAAGCGCTGCGGTTCTTTGGCATGATATTTGACGCCATTTGACACCAAATTCATTTCCTATCCTTTAGCAACGCACATTGAAAACCCGGCAGAGTTTTTCGCTCCGCCGGGTTTTCTATACATTTTCAGAATATACCTTTTTATTATACGCTTATTTTTTCGTTCATTTCCACCCGATATACCCCGAAAGCATCGGATACACGCCCTGCGCTTCGGTCGGGAAAATCCGCATCGCCGCATCGGAAGCGGCCGCCTTCGTTTCGGCGCTCACGCGCTTGTTTTAGAGCGTGTTTTCGTCGGATGAAAGCGCCTGTCCTTCCGTCACGGTTTTCAGATACGTTTCCAACAGATTCAGGTTTTCGGTTTCATAGCGCTTTTTGCCGATAACGGCATAGCTGCCCTCGAAGCGGAGCGCCGTCGATCCTTCCGCCGTAACAAACGTAAGCGTCAGGCCATCGTCCGCCACGCCGATATCCGTCTCATCGCCGAGCGAAAGCACACAGCAACGCGCATGAACGCCCGAAACGGCGGTTCTGTCCGTGATGACAGTTCGCTGTGCGCCGCCCTCGGTATAGGCAATCCATTCAATCTGCTCGATGGAATCGGCGGAAAGTACCTTGACGGCATCCAGTTCCGGCCATTCAGAGGATGTCCGCTCCTCCCCGGTCGGCTCCGCCGCATTTCCAACGACTACGCCCGAAATGCCCGCGGCAGGCAATGCGTCGGGCATCGCGCTCTCGACGATTTCCACGGACAGCAGTTCACCGTCGGTAACGGCAAGCGCGGGCAGCGCGGCAAAGGCCAGCAGCACAAACAGGATGATCCACACGGTTTTTTTCATGAGACACACTCCTTTCCATTTATCAAGAACATTCTTTATGGATATCTATATCATAAACGATTCATCCTCAAAGCGCAAGTGTCAAAGCCGTTAAGAGCGCAAACGAAGACGGATCTTCGCAATGGGGTTTCGCTTTTGAGATGATTCGTGTATAATAAGGAGAACCGATTGCGCGCGCACAGGCCGCGCGAATTTCAGATCGGCTTCAACGAAGGGAATCAAGGACATGTTTACCCCGAACGAATACGGTCTTTTCTCCATGCCGACGCTCGAAACGCCGCGGCTGATTCTGCGGCGGATGACGATGAAGGATGCAAAAGACATTTTTGAATACAGCCGCGACGAGGAAGTCGCGTGCCACGTGCTCTGGTCCGCGCAAAGGGATATCGGCGAAGCGAAGGACTACTGCCGCTACATGCTGCGCCGCTACCGCGCGGACGAACCAAGCAGCTGGGGCATCATCGACAGGCAGACCCGGCATCTGGTCGGCACCATCGGCTACATGGATTACAGCATGGATAACGCAAGTGTGGAAATCGGCTATTCTCTGGCTCGTTGGCTTTGGAACGGCGGCTACATGACGGAAGCGCTTGCGCGGGTCATCGACTACACGTTTGAATCGATGGATATCAACCGCATCGAGGCTCAACACGAACTGGACAATCCCGCCTCCGGCCGCGTGATGGAAAAATGCGGCATGCGCAAAGAGGGCGTTTTGCGCCAGCGGCTCTACAACAAGGGGAAATTTGTGGACGTGGCGCTTTACGCGATTCTCAAGAGCGATCCAAGAAAACCGGTTGGGGTTCCGTCCCAAACCCTGCAAGGGAACTGAGTTGCCCTGATCTTCCGCCTCGCTTCGCGGCGGTTTAAATCTTTATCATTCATGAAGCAAGGGTACATGGGAATCATTCTCCTACCGGGGCTTGGGGCAGCGCCCCAAACGTTAATCTCTATGCGCTATCCTCCCGAAAGATACCGAATTCAAAGGAGTTTTGAAATATGATCAAACTGATTGCCTGCGACATGGACGGCACGCTGCTGGACAGCCAAAAGCGCCTGCCGCCCGAATTGCCCGAAGTCATTGCGCAGCTCAGAGAAAAGGGCGTGATCTTCTGCGTCGCCAGCGGCAGGCAATACGCCTCGCTGCGCCGCGACTTTGAAGCGTATGCCGACGATCTCCTTTTCCTCTGTGAAAACGGCGCGCTGGTCATGCAGTGCGATAAGCGCGTGCTCATCGACCCCGTGGACGCAAGCTTCATCACGCGGATCGTGACGGCGACGCGCGCGCTTTCGGGCGTGTATCCCGTCGTCTGCCGCGCGGACGTGGCGCTGATTGAAAAGACCGCTTCCCCGGAATTTATCCGCAACACGAAGATGTATTACCCCAGCGTCGAGGTTGTTGACGACCTGACCGCGCTGGGCCAGCTCGGCGACGTCTGCAAGGTCGCTTTTTACGACGAGGGCGACGCGCAGACGCATGAACTGCCGGAACTGAAAAAGCATCTGGAAGGGCCGCTGGCGGTCATCCTCTCCGGCGAACATTGGGTGGACGTCATGAAGCCGGGGGTGAACAAGGGCTGCGCGATGCGCGGCATTCAGCAGAAGCTGGGCATTTCGCCGGAAGAATGTATGGCGTTCGGCGATTATCTCAACGACTGTGAACTTTTGCAGGCCGTCGGAGAGAGCTATGCGATGGAAAACGCGCACCCCGCGCTCAAAAAGCTGGCGCGCTACATTGCGCCCGGCAACGACGACAACGGCGTGATGCGCGTGGTCCGCGAACGGCTTGGGCTGGCGGAGGCATAACCATGCACAGCACAGAAAAAAAGGCGCTTGCGCTGAACCTGCTGCTGTCGCTGCTGATGGCGGCGGGCTACATGCTTCTTTTCGCCTACAACAACACGCCGCTCGGCGCGGCCATCGGCAGCGACAACGCCATGTACCTGACGATGGGCACGGCGCTGGCCAAAGGCTGGGCGCCGTATGTCGATGTGTTTGACCACAAAGGCCCCCTGCTCTTTGCGCTTCAGGGGCTGCCGCAGTGGATCGGCGGCGGTTATAACCCCGCCCCCCGGGTTATACCTGCCGTGTTTTTGCAGGAGGTCGTCGCGCTGTTCGCCTGCCTGACGGTTGTCCGCGCGCTGGCCAGAGCGCTTTCCTGCCCGCCGGTTTGGGCGCAGCTCGTCTATCTGGCGATGACGTGCGCGTTCATGGACGGCGGCAACCTGACGGAGGAATACACCAATCTGCCGACGCTGCTGGCGCTGTATATGGCGCTCCGCGTCTTTGGGCAGGAAAAAATCGGCGAAAAGCTGTTTCTTCCGGCGGCAGGTATGGGCGTATGCGCGGCGGCGGCCTTTTCGCTGCGCGCCAACAACGCTCTGCCCATCTTTGCGCTGGTGGCCGTGCTGGCGGCCGGGCTGGCGATCACACAACGGTTTGCCCAACTGGGTCAGTGCGCGGCGGGTTTCACGCTGGGTCTGCTGGCCGTGTTCCTGCCCATCCTGGTCTGGCTGGCCGCCAAGGGCGCGCTTTCCGCCGCATGGTACGGCGCGATCATCCACAACATGATGTACGCCGACAGCGGCACGGGCGACCGTTTTGCCGCGCTGTTTACCACGTCTTATGGCCATATGGCGA
>OGRT01001419.1_pt1 | contig 18411 bp, 14 predicted proteins | sample 1553581 | NCBI WGS metagenome assembly OGRT01 (sample SAMEA2580113, study PRJEB22360) | human gut metagenome | biome: human gut; feature: human-associated habitat; material: faeces | place: Denmark | collected 2008/2010
GGGAGTTCCAAGAACCTCAGGTTCTTGGTGGGGTTTGGGGCAAAGCCCCAACGTAACTTTGAGGATAAAAAAATGGAAAATCTTCCGATTGTTCATGTTGTCAACGGACGGCAGAAAAAGCTGCTGCAAGGCCATCCGTGGGTATACGGCAACGAAATCGAGCGCGTGGAGGGCGAAATCGAGGACGGCGGTCTGGTGACGGTCGTCGATTTCCGCGGGCGCTACATGGGTACGGGCTTTTACAACGGCAAGTCGCTGATTACCGTGCGCCTGCTGACCCACCGCCAGGAGGAAATCACCGACGAACTGATCGCTTCCCGCGTGAAGGCAGCGTGCGATTACCGCCGCTTTGTGATGAACAGGCCGGGCACGGATTCCTGCCGCCTGATTTACGGCGAGGCCGACCGCCTGCCGGGCGTGATTGCCGACCGTTTCGGCGGGGTGATCGTGCTTCAGGTGCTGGCGCTGGGCATGGAACGGTTTACACAGACGATTGCCGACGCGCTGCTTGCATGCGAAAAGCCGGACTGCCTGCTGCTGCAAAACGACGACGCGATTCGCCGCAAAGAGGGCATGGAGTGCTTCACCCGCGTGCTTTACGGCACGCTGCCGGAGGAAAACATCATCCACGAGAACGGCGTCAAGCTGGCTGTGGATGTGCTCGGCGGTCAAAAGACGGGCTACTTCCTCGACCAGAAGGATAATCACCTGTTTGTGCGCCAGTTCTGCAAGGACGCGCGCGTGCTGGATTGCTTCTCCTACATCGGCGCGTTCGCGCTCAACGCGGCGGCCGCCGGAGCGAAAGAAGTGACGGCAGTGGATATCAGCGAAGCCGCCGTGCAGCTGATCGAAAAGAACGCCGCGCTCAACGGCGCGGACATCACCGCCGTCTGTGCGAACTGCTTTGATTTTCTGCGCGCGCAGGTCAAGGCGGGTGAAAAATACGACGTGGTGGTGCTCGATCCGCCCGCGTTCACCAAAGCGCACGCCAACATGGCCAGCGCCTGCCGCGGCTACAAGGAGATTGCGCTCTCCGCGATGCGCCTGCTTCCGGCGGGCGGCGTGCTGGCGACGCACTCCTGCTCGTATCACATGCCGGAAGAGGTTTTCGTGAATACGGTGCTCTCCGCCGCGCAAGACCTGCATCGTCAGGTGCGCGTGATTACCCTGCGTCGTCAGGACATCGATCATCCGGTTCTGGCTGGATATCCGGAAAGCCATTATCTCAAGAGCCTGTGGCTGCAAATGCTGGATTGATTCTGAATGAAAATGAAAAGCGCCCGCGGGACGGTGAAGAAGGCCGTTTCGCGGGCGCTTTCAATTATACAGCATTCGTAGAAGAGGGGGCTAAAAAAGCGCGGCCATCTGTTCGGAAAGCGCGATTTCATAATCCGAAAGAATTCTATCTTTGCGGAAAATTAGCCCGACGGTGTACGGATGAACACAAGGCTCAACAGATAAATAGGTGATAGAATCGGCAAGCTGCATATGGCGAAGGGGAATAGAAGGCAGAAGGGCGATGCCGCAATCCATAGAGACAGACTGATATAAAGGTCCGGTCAGCGGGGAGGATAAAACGATAGAAGGGTGAAGCTGGTGCTGATAAAAATAATTGACGGCGAAATGGCCGCTGAATGAAGTTGGAGAAGGCACAAGAAAAGGAAAGTTTGAAAGGGCTTCCGCTGGAATATATGGATAGGTGCAGTCGGCACGTAAAACGGCTTGTGTTTCGAGTGGATGCCCTTTATGGACGGCCAAAACCATTTCCTGCTGGCCGATGTTGATAAACGAAGCGGATTGCCGAATGGAATCGGTAACAATGCCGACGGCGAAAGGAAAATGTCCATGCAAAATGTGATCCAGAATTTTGCTTTGTGCCGAATGGAGAATGTGAACGGAAACCGAGGGATTGATTCTGCACATGGCGGGTAAAACACTGCCGGTGATAAACCCGGAGTAGATTAACGGATAGGCGAGCGTAAGCTCACTCTGGGAGGAGGCCAAACGGACAGTGCGTTCCATGTCGTGATTGAGGGACAGAATCTTTTCGGCATTTTCCAAATAGATTTTACCTGCGGCAGTGGGAATCATGCGGCGATTTTCCTGCCGGAACAGCTGAACACCCAATTCAGATTCGACACTGGCGAGCAGTTTGCTGAGCGCGGGCTGGGAAATATAGAGGCGTTGTGCGGCACGCGTCATGTTTGCTTCCTGCGCGATAGCCAGCATATATTCGTATTCACGTAGTTTCAATCGAATTTCCCTCCCTTTTTATTGAGTTTACCTTTGAATGATAGAGTGGAACACAAAAAATGTCAATTCGATTTGTAAAATTCCAGGATTGCTTTTTAACTATGGACAGGATAAGAAAAAAGTTATATTTAAAAAACAAAATATAACCTGATTTGCAATCTGGAATAACTTATAGATATTGGATTTTCTCTGGCATGTACGCTATGATAAAACCAGATCAGAAACCGGAGAACGAAAAAGCGGTTTCCGAAAAATAAGGGGAGGTTTCAGCAATGAAAAAGGGTTTATCAAGGCGTGACTTTTTGAAGGTTTCGGCGGCCGGAGCGCTGGGTGTTGCCACGATGGGCGCACAGGTTGCAATGGCACAGGAAGACGAAAAGAAAGAAGCGGCGGTGAAACCGTCAGTGCCGGGGGTATCCGGTGTGCTTGACCGTGCGAAGGTGGAAAAGAAAGCATGGAATGACCCGAACGTATTGCTTAAAGTGCGTTGGAGTGGCGTGAATTTCTATGAATTTGTGCTCCCTAATGGTAAAACGATCGTCATGGATCCATACTTTGACGATCCGAATGACGAGCATAACGAGTACAAATATACGCCGACCGATTTGCCCGGCGGAGAATGGGTGCATGGCGCGGATGTTGTGCTGCTGACACATGGGCATTTTGACCATACCGGCGAACTGCCTTCTGTGCTCGAACATTATCCGTTGGCGCAGGTGGTTGTGCCGGAGCATGCGCTGCCGTCTGTCGTATGGGGGCATGATAATAAGATCAACTACGCCGGTAAGTATTTTAGCGAAGCCGGCGCGCATGATCGTTTCCAGTTTGACGGTTTTGAGTTGGAGACCTGCCGTTCTAACCATAATGTAAGCAAACGACCGGTTTCGGATACGCTGAACACGGAAAAATATCTGGATGAAAACGGAAAGCTTGATTTCTATCAGCTGTATCGCTGGATTTACGAGCGTGAGATCATGAATATGAAGATCACGACGGATGAGGGATTTACGCTTTTGATTTGGAATTCCGAGATGCAGTCGGATGGTCAGGGATTTGAAAGCAGACCGTATTTTTACCGTGATGCAAACCCGGACTTATTCATGTATCAGGTCGCGGGCGCGAGCTTTGACTATGATCGCCGCAATCCGAATTGTCAGCATATGGGCGAATGGATTGCTTCGGTCAAAGGAAGAACTGCTCTGCCGGAACATCAGCAGCATTTCTCTTATGACGAACTGGATGCGATGGCTGAAAAGTTCAGCGATATCTGCAATGACAAAGGTGTTGGAACGCACTTCCTGACGCCGGAAACGGGCGTCTGGTACGGTTATAGCAAAGATGCAGACGGAAACGTTGAAGTATGCCTTGTTGAAGAAGAAAAAGCCTGATGATGGCAATCGGAACTGAAGAAGCCCAATGAAATGCAGCGCCCGCGAGACGGTGAAGAGAACCGTTTCTCGGGCGCTTTTACATAAAAGAAGATTGACAATATATCAAAAAAGGAATAAAATAATGGGAGAAGGGGGAGAAAAGACGTGTTTGAGGTCAATTATTATCGGCTTGAAAACGGGGCGGCTCCCGTGGAACAATTCATCGACGGGTTGAATCCCAAAATGCAAGCGAAAGCGATGTACAGTCTCGCCCTTCTTGAAGAATTTGGCAATCAGCTTCGCGAGCCATTTTCCAAGCCGATTGGGGACGGCATATTTGAACTGAGAATCAAATTTTCAAGTGATATTACAAGAATCTTCTATTTTTTTGTAGTGGATAATAAGATTATCCTGACCAATGGTTTTGTAAAAAAGACGCCTAAAACGCCAAAAGCGGAAATCGAACTGGCGAAAAAGTATAAGAAAGACTATGAAAGGAGAAATCCTCATGAGTGATTTCAGAAATCATCTGGCGCGGATGCTTGAAAATCCGGAATTTCAAAAGGAATATGAAAACGGAAAGGCGGAATACGAAGTCACCCGCGCGCTGGTCGCGGCGCGCATTGAACAAAACCTGACGCAGGCACAGCTTGCGGAGCGAAGCGGCGTTCGTCAATCCAATATCAGCCGAATTGAGAATGGGACATGCAGCCCGACGATTGCGACGCTCGAACAGCTGGCAACAGGCATGGGGAAAAAGCTCAGAATTGAATTTGTATAAAGCAAAGCGCCCGCGGGACGGTGAAGAAGGCCGTTTCGCGGGCGCTTTCATCTGCTCGTATACCAAAAAACCGGGAAGGGCGCGAACCCTTCCCGGTTTGAGTTATGTGCAAAGCGCGTGCAGTCTCAGGCTGATTACTTCTGCACGAGATGAATCGCGAAGCCCGCGATCTCGTCCTTGAGGTAGATCGCCTTGAGCTGGCCGTCCTTCACGTTGGCGCTGCTCTCGTCGAACTCGAAGCCCTGACGCTCCAGATACGCCTTGGCGCGCACGATGAAGTTGGTCTTGATGCCGATGTGGCCCTTCGTGCCGCGGAACGGGGTCTTCATGACCTCGATGCCCGTGCCGGCAAAGATGGAGCTGTTGCCGACCTTCATCGTCCAGCCCAGCAGCTTGCACAGCTTGGTCGCGGTATCCATGGCCTCGGTCTCGTCGGCGCTGTTGATGCCCACGTGCGCGATCTCAAGGCCCAGCATCAGCTGCACGGCGGAAGAGGTCAGGGCGCGGATACGATCCCAATCCTTGGCCTTCACCGCGTCGCCCGGCACCATCCAGCTGCCGCCGCAGCAGATGATCTTGTTGAAGGAGAGGTAATCCAGCAGGTTCTTCTCGTTGACACCGCCGGTGGGCATGAACTTCATGTCCACATACGGAGCCGCGATGGACTTGATGTACTTCAGGCCGCCCGCCGCTTCAGCCGGGAAGAACTTGACGGTCTTCAGGCCCAGGGAGAGAGCAACCTCGATGTCGCTCGGATTGGCCGTGCCGGGGCAGACCGGGATGCCGATCTCCTGGCAGTGCTTGACGGTGGTGGGATTCAGGCCCGGAGAAACGATGAACTTCGCGCCCGCGGCCACAGCACGATCCACCTGCTCGCAGGTGAGCACGGTGCCGGCACCGACGACCATATCCGGGAACGCTTCGGTCATGTTCTTGATCGCGTCCGCGGCGGCGGCAGTGCGGAAGGTGACCTCCGCGCACGGCAGACCGCCGTCAATCAGCGCCTGAGCCAGCGGCACGGCATCCGCCGCGTCATTGATGGCGATAACCGGCACAATGCCGATTCGGGAAAGCTGTTCCATCATATCCATGATTGTATTCCTCCTCATGTATGCTTTTCTGTATGAATGCAATCCGCGCGCCCGAAGGCGGCGGAAGGCTGCTAAGGTTACTTGACGAAATCCTCGCGCATGGGGGTGAAGATATCCAGCAGCGTGCCCGCTTTCACGCAGGTGCAGCCGTGTACCTTGCCGCCGTCCACGACGATGGAATCGCCCTTCTTCATGGTACGGGTGTTTCCTTCGATGGTATAGGTAAATTCGCCGTCCAGCACGTAAGAAATCTGCGTGTGCGGATGGCTGTGCGCCGCGCCGACCGCGCCGGTGTCGAAACCGACCTCGACGAGCATCGCGTTTTCGTTGTAAGCGCGGATTTTGCGGCGCTGGCCGCCGCCCAGCTCAATCCACTGCGGTTCTTCGTTTTTGATCAACGGATTCATCCGAAACATCTCCTGACTTCGTGCTTCGTTTCGACCGCCTTCACGCCGTTTGACGGATTGCCCCGCACGGGCGAAGGAGAAAGGGGTCTTAGACCTCCATGCCGAAATACTCGACCGCGTTGTTAAAGCAGATGCCGCGCACCAGTTCGCCCAGCGTGTCGTAATCCTCCGGATATTCGCCGTTTTCGACCCACTTGCCGATCATGTTGCACAGGATGCGGCGGAAGTACTCGTGGCGCGGATAAGAAATGAAGGAGCGGGAGTCCGTCAGCATGCCGACGAAACGGCCCAGCAGACCCAGCGAAGCCAGCGCGTGCATCTGGTCTTCCATGCCGTATTTCTGGTCGCAGAACCACCAGCCGGAACCGAATTGAATCTTGCCCGGAATGCCGTCGCCCTGGAAGTTGCCCAGCATGGTGCCGATGACGTAATTGTCCTTCGGATTCAGGCAGTAGAGAATGGTCTTGGGCAGGTTGCCCGCGCGTTCTTCTTCGGCCAGCAGCTTGGAGAGATTCTCCGCGATGCAGGTATCGTCGATGGAGTCGAAGCCCACGTCCGGGCCGTACTTCTCAAACATGCGCGGATTATTGTTGCGCATTGCGCCGATGTGATACTGCTGCGCCCAGCCGCGCGCCTTGTACATGCGCGCCAGCTCGACGAGCACGTAGGTCTTGTAGGAAGCGATTTCCGCCTCGGTCAGCGGCGCGCCGCTCATGGCCTTGCGGAAGGCTTCGCCCGCGATATGCGTGCTCGGCACGCCGTAGGGCACGGTATCCAGCGCGTGATCGGACAGGCGCGCGCCGTGCGCGTGGAAGAAATCGAGACGGGATTCCAGCGCCTGCATCATGCTTTCCAGATTCAGGCAGTGAATGCCGGAGACGCGGGACAGACGGTTCATGTAATCCACAAAGCCGCCACGCTCGATGTTGAGCACCTTGTCGGGACGCCAGGCCGGATACACCTTGAACTTGCAGGTCGGATCCTGCGCAATCTTGATCTGATGCTCCAGATCGTCCACCGGATCATCGGTCGTGCAGATGACCTTCACGCCGAATTTCTCGATCAGGCCGCGGCAGCGGTATTCCTCCGTCGCCAGCAGCGCGTTTGCGCGGTTCCAGATATCCTCGGCGGTCTTTTCGCTCAGGATTTCCTCGATGCCGAACACGCGGCGCAGCTCCAGATGCGTCCAGTGGAACATCGGGTTGCCGATGCAGTATTTCAGGCTCGCGGCAAAGGCCAGCCACTTGTCGTGCCAGCTCGCGTCGCCGCGGATGAACTTCTCATCCACGCCGTTGGAGAGCATGACGCGCCACTTGTAGTGGTCGCCGCCGAGCATCAATTCGCCGATGTTCTGGAACTGATAGTTTTCGTAGATCATGCACGGGGAGATGTGGCAATGATAGTCATAAATCGGCATGTTTTCCGCATACTCGTGATACAGCTTTTTGGCCACATCATTTTCAAGCAGAAAATCCTGATCCATAAACGGTTTCAAGGGGTTCTCCTCCTTTGCTTTGAATGCCTTCCGTATGCCAGACTCTGACATTGTACGGAAATGCCGGCAGTTATAACGGGATGAAGACTCCCTCACCGAGGGAGCTGTCACGGCAGCGCCGTGACTGAGGGAGTTATAACGTTACGCCGTCTTTGAAAATCGCAATCTCGCGGTAGTCGTGCTTCTCGCTCTGCGTCTGTTCGCCGGAGGCGATGGCCAGCAGCTTTTTGAAGAAGACCTCGGTCGTCTCCTGCATGTCCGCGCCCTGCGCCAGAATACCCGCGTTAAAGTCGATCCAGTTGCGCTTCTTTTCGGAAAGCGGGGTGTTGGTGGAAACCTTCACCGTCGGGATCGGCGCGCCGACCGGCGTTCCGCGGCCCGTGGTGAAGAGCACCATCTGTGCGCCGGAAGCCATCAGCGCCGTGATGGCGCACAGGTCGTTGCCCGGTCCCTGCACGAGATTCAGCCCTTTTTCGGTCACGGGTTCGCAATAGCTGAGCACATCGCGCACCTCAGCCGTGCCGCCCTTCTGGGTGCAGCCGAGGGATTTGTCTTCCAGCGTGGTGATGCCGCCCGCCTTGTTGCCCGGAGAGGGATTTTCGTAGACCTCCTGACCGTGGCGGATGAAGTATTCCTTGAAATTGTTGATGAGATCGACCGCTTTGCGGAAGGTCGCCTCGTCCTTGCAGCGATCCATCAGGATGGTCTCCGCGCCAAACATTTCCGGCACCTCGGTCAGCAGCGTCGTGCCGCCGTGGCGCGCCAGAAGGTCGGAAGCGCTGCCCAAAAGCGGGTTGGCGGTGATGCCGGAAAGACCGTCGCTGCCGCCGCATTTGAGGCCGATGACCAGCTCGGAAGCATCCACTGTCTGCCGCTTGAACGTCGCGGCGTAGGCGGTCAGCTCGTCAAGCAGCCGCATGCCCGCTTCAACCTCATCCTCCACATCCTGCGTAATCAGGAACTTCACGCGGTTGGGGTTATAATTGCCGAGCAACTTCTTAAATTCATTGACGTTGTTGTTTTCGCAGCCGAGGCTCAGCACGAGCACCGCGCCGGCGTTCGGATGGCGAACCATCGAGGCGAGCAGCTTCTGGGTGTTCTTGTGATCTTCGCCCAGCTGGCTGCATCCATACGGATGGACAAAACAGTGAATGCCGTCCACGCGGTCGCCGTAGGCTTCCTGCGCCATGCGCTCCAGCGTCTTGGCCGTGCCGTTGACACAGCCGACGGTGTTCACAATCCAGACCTCGTTGCGGATGCCCACGCGGCCGTCCTCGCGCACATAGCCCTCAAACGTGGCCTTGCGGTCAACGGGCATGGCGCAGAGATGCGGATGGTAGCTGTATTCCAGCAGGCCGGAAAGATTGGTCTTGACATTGTGGGTATGCACCCAGCTGCCCGCCGGAATGGGTTGCGTCGCGTGGCCGATGGGGAAGCCGTATTTGACGACGTTCTCGTTTTCGGCAATATCGCAAAGCGCAAACTTATGCCCGGCCGGGATATCCTCGCGCAGCGTCACGCCGAGCGCGCTCTCGCCGCTTTTCAGCGGTTCGAGCGCGACGGCGACGTTGTCGCGCGGATTGATACGGATCAATCTGCTCATTCCTTTGCCACAACCTCTTCAATCGCTTTCGCGGCGCCCTTGGTGAAGATGGCGTCCAGAGAAGCGGCGACGGAAGCCTCAAAGCCCGGAAGCTCGGCGGTCAGGTCGCTGCCCCAGAAATCGACGTTGGTCAGTACGGCATGCGCGATTTCCGCAGCCGGCTTGCCCGTCATGCCCGCAAAGAAGTCGAGCACAAACTGATCGTCGGCAATCGGATACTCGTTGCCCGCGGCGCGAACGCCCACGAAAGAGCCGTCTTCCTTCTTCTTGCCGCAGTAGAAGGCGATGAACGCCGCCATGGAGAAGGTCAGGATCTTCGGCAGAGCGTGCTTGCGCTTCACATACTCCTTGATGGTCGGCAGCACGCGCGCGCGGAATTTGCTCTGGCTGTTGAGCGCGATGGAGAGCAGCAGGTGACGGTTGAACGGGTTGGAGAAACGCTCGAAGATCGCGGAAGCGAACGCCTCCAGATCGTCCTTCGGCAGGTCCAGCGTCGGCATGATCTCGTTAAAGAGCGCCTGAGACATGTAGGAACGCATGGTGTCGTCCGCCATGCAGTCGCCGACGATTTCGTGGCCCGCCAGATACGCGCCGAGCACCATGGAGGTGTGCGCGCCGTTGAGCATGCGCACCTTGCGCAGCTTGTACGGGGAAACGTCCTGCGTGAAGACGACGTTGCAGCCCGCCTTCTTGAAGGGCAGTTCGTTCTCAATCCAGGCCGGGCCTTCGATGACCCACAGGCCGAACGGCTCGGCGGTGTCGAGCATGTTGTCGCGGTAGCCGAATTCTTCGTAAAGAGACTCGGCTTCGCCGCGCGGATAACCGGTCACGATGCGGTCCACCAGCGTGGAGCAGAAGACGTTCTCGGTCTTCAGCCAGGTCTTGAATTCCTCGGACAGACCCCACTGCTCGGCGGTCTTCATGCAGCACTCTTCCAGATTGCGGCCGTTGTAATCGATCAGCTCGCAGGGCAGAAGGATGAAGCCCGTGCCCTTCTTGCCGCCCAAAGCGGTGAAGCGCTCGTAGAGCAGGCGGGGATAGGAAGCCTGCGGCTTGTCGTCGAAGCTGTCCTTACCGGTGTAAACGATGCCGGCTTCGGTGGTGTTGGAGATGATGATGCGCATATCCGGGTTGTGCGCCAGCGCCAGATAGCCCTCGAAATCCTCGTACGGGGACAGGCCGCGCTTGACGCTCTGGATGATGCGCTCGTCCTTGCTGGGCTTGCCGTCCACCTGACCGCGGAGAATCAGGGTATACAGGCCGTCCTGCTCGTTGAGCATGGAAACCATGCCGCGCTCGATGGGCTGCACGATCACCACGCCGGCATCCATGCCGGCCTTTTCGTTGGCCATATCGATCATCCAGTCACAGAAAGCGCGCAGAAAACCGCCCTCGCCGAATTGAATCACACGTTCCGTTTTCGGCGCGACGCCGCGCGCCATCTTGACGGAAGAAAGAGTGGAAGCATTGAGCTGAACCATGAGTGTAACCTCCCAAGATTTAAGATAGTCGTGCAAAATTGCCAGAGGGTCTGTAAAAGCCCTCGTTTAGCTAGATACAGTATAGCACCGTTCCCCGAACGCCGTCAAGATTTATGGCAAAAGGAACCGTGAAGATTTGGGCAATGTGAATAGGTTGTCAGACGACCGGGCGAAAGCCTAACCGGCAGCGGACAGACCGGCGCGGGACAGGCGTCGGGCGTGACAAAAAACAGGCGAAGAAAAAACGCCCTGCCGCGCGGGCAGGACGAATGAAATCACAGATAGCGCTCACCAATGCGGATAACGAGCGTTTCGCCAACCATTTTAAGGGAACCTTCCGCGGGGAAGACGGGCATGGAAAGCACCTCGTCGCTGTAAGCGAGGGCCATCCGTTCTGCTTCGTCGGCCATTCGGATGGGATCGCCCAGAATCATGTGAAAGAACCACGGATAGGTCTGTTCATAGGTGATGGAATACACGTAAAAATCAAAATCGTTGATTGCCTCAAAGCCGGGGCGTTCCATGTACAGATGGGAGTCGCTCATCACGCCCGCAAAGGCGACGGGGGTTACGCCGGGCTGATAGCCTTCGACCTGAACGGCCCGCTCCAGCATGCGTGTGACTGTGCTGAGGGTCGCGTTGTAGGAAAGATCACGGCGCAAGATAAACTGATTGGCGAATATGGCGTCGCTAAAATAGACCAGCGACAGACAGCATGCGGCCAGCGGAACGGCCAGCCGAATGGCCTTCCCGGCCAGCGGCCGAAGCCGATCGGCCAGAGAGATGGGCAGCACGGCGCAGAAGAAAAAAGCGTAGATCATCAGGTCGTGAACCATGCCTTTGGAGAGCAGGTAGATGAAATCGGCGCCGAAGGGAACGAGCAGCAGAAAAACAAAGGTCAGCGCGGCACAGGGCAGGGCGATGCGGCGGGCATGAAGCAGATAACAGACGGCGGCCAGCGAAAAGAGCAGGAGAAGGCCATAGGCCGCGGCTGCGGCGCGGGGGAACGCGGTTTGGGGGCGCGCCATTTTTTCAAAGGGGAAAAGATAAGCGCGCCGAAGCAGATCGACGATGGAATAGCCCTCGAAATTGCCCATGCCCGCCATGCCGTTGTAGGAATCGGCGGCGGTCTGCCCGGTCAGCGCATAGACCACGCGCAGACAAAGCGAATAAAAGACCAGTCCGGCGATTAACACGCCCAAATACCGGACGCCGCGCAGAAGGAGCGCGCGGAAGGAGAAACCGTCAAGCGCGTGGTGAACGAGCAGAATCAGGAAAAAGACGGTGGCTACCGGCACATAGCTTTGATAAAGCGCCGCAGAGCCGCAAAGCAGAACGGGCGCAAGCCAAACGCCATGCCGAAGGCGCACTGCAACGAAGACGCAGAGAACGGAGAGCAGCAGCGCGAGCATATAGGAGTCCGCCATCATGTGAAAGGTGCCGTGAAGCCGGGTCAGCGTCGTATTGGCGCACAGCGCCATGCAGACCAGCGAGATAGACAGGGTGGAAGACAGCGAGAGCAGATCCACGACCAGACAGATGGCGGCAGCCAGATAGAGATAGGCCAGCAGGCCGATCAGATACGGCACGGCGATGTCCCCGCGAAACAGGAGATAGACGGGCTGCAAAAACCGGCCAAGCTGGATCTGCCAGGTCATGTCGATACTCTGATCGATCAACAGAGAATCGTGCGCGTAGCCCAACGTAAAAAAACGATAGAAGTAAGCGGAAAAATAAAAGACGGCGGTCAGCAGCGAAATTTTGCCGACTGCGCGTCGGTCAAGGCGAAAAACCTGGCTCATGGAAAGCGCCTCCGCGTTCAAAATAACAGATTGATTATACAAAATACATGTCCGTCGCGCAAGGGGCAGGGAAAGCCAACTTTTCTCTGACTCCCGCCATTTTCGCCATGAAAAGGTTGATAAACCCCCGCAAAGATGCTACAATAATACAATGAGCGGCAATGTGGAGTTTTTCGTTCGGCGAAAGGCCAAAATCCCGGCCGCGTAATTGGAGGATAACAATGGGCTTTTTCAGCAAATTATTCGACCCGTCCGCCGGGGAGATCAAACGCCTGAACAAAATTGTCGATAAAATCGATTCTTTTGAAGAAGCGCACAAAGCGCTGACTGACGAGCAGCTGCGCGGCAAGACCGTCGAGTTCCGCGAGCGGCTTAAAAACGGCGAAACGCTGGACGACCTGCTGCCGGAAGCGTATTCCGTCGTACGCGAGGCGACCTACCGCGTGACGGGCAAGCGCCAGTTCCGCGTGCAGATGCTCGGCGGCATCGTGCTCCATCAGGGCCGCATTGCCGAGATGAAGACCGGCGAGGGCAAGACCCTGACGGCAACCATGCCGGCTTACCTCAATGCGCTCTCCGGCGAAGGCGTGCATGTCGTGACCGTCAACGATTATCTGGCCAAGTTCCAGGGCGAGGACGTGGGCCGCATTTTCCGCTTCCTCGGCATGACCGTGGGCGTGATTGTGCATGATCTGACGCAGGAAGAGCGCAAGGCGGCGTATGCCTGCGACATCACCTACGGCACGAACAACGAGATGGGCTTCGACTATCTGCGCGACAACATGGTCATCTATCAGAAGAACATGGTGCAGCGCGGCCATCACTTTGCCATCGTGGACGAAGTGGACTCTATCCTCATCGACGAGGCGCGCACGCCGCTGATCATCTCCGGCGCGGGCGACAAGTCCACCGATCTGTATGAAAAGGCGGATCGCTTTGTCTGCACCCTGCAAAAGGGAGAAGAGCCGGAGCAGGACCGCTGGGAGGAAAACCCGCTCTCCGACGAAGAGCTGGCGGCGATGCGCAAGGATTACGTCATCGACGAGAAAAAGAAAACCTGCAACCTCTCCGAAGCGGGCGTGCGCAAGGCCGAGCGCTGGTTCGGCGTGGAGAACCTTTCCGACATGGCCAACAACGAGCTGCTGCATCACATCAATGCCGCGCTGCGCGCGCATGCGCTGATGAAGCGCGATGTGGATTACGTCGTGCAGAACGACGAAGTCGTCATCGTCGATGAGTTTACCGGCCGCCTGATGGTCGGCCGCCGTTACAGCGACGGCCTGCACCAGGCCATTGAGGCCAAGGAACACGTGAAGGTGCAGCGCGAGAGCAAGACGCTGGCGACCATCACCTTCCAGAATTATTTCCGCATGTACAGCAAGCTCTCCGGCATGACCGGCACGGCCAAGACCGAAGAGGAAGAATTTAAGGGCATTTACAAGCTCGACGTCGTGCAGATTCCGACCAACCGCCCGATGATCCGCAAGGACATGAACGATCTGGTTTACCGCACGCAAAAGGGCAAGTTCAGCCAGGTGATCGAGGAAATCGAACGCCGCCACAAGACGGGCCAGCCGATTCTGGTCGGCACGGTTTCCGTCGAGGTCAGCGAGATGCTGTCCAAGATGCTGCGCATGCGCGGCATCGAGCATGTCGTGCTGAATGCGAAGTATCACGCCCGCGAGGCGGAAATCGTCGCGCAGGCCGGTCACTTCGGCGCGGTCACCATCGCCACGAACATGGCGGGCCGCGGCACGGATATCCTGCTGGGCGGCAACCCGGAGTTCCTCGCCCGCCGCGCGATGAAGCAGAAGGGCTATGAGGACAATGTGATCGAGGAAGCGACCGGCTTCAACGAGAACGTCAGCGAAGAAGTGCTTGCCGCGCGCGTGATTTACAAACAGCTCTACGCGGGGTTCAAGAAGCAGACGGACGCGGAACACGACCGCGTGATCGCCGTCGGCGGCCTGCACATCATCGGCACGGAGCGCCACGAGTCCCGCCGTATCGACAATCAGCTGCGCGGCCGCGCGGGCCGTCAGGGCGATCCGGGTTCCTCCCAGTTCTTCCTCTCCATGCAGGATGATCTGATGCGCCTGTTCGGCAGCGAACGCGTCAGCGGCCTGATTGAGAAGATGGGTCTGGCCGAGGACGAGCCGATCGAAGCGAAGATGCTCACCGGACAGATTGAGAACGCTCAGAAGCGCATTGAGGCGCGCAACTACGAAATCCGTAAGAACGTGCTTCAGTATGACGACGTGATGAACGAGCAGCGCAAGGAGATCTATGAGCAGCGCAAGCAGGTGCTCGAGGGCCGCGATATGCACGAAACCATCGTCAAGATGGCGGACAAGCTTATCGAAGAGGCCGTCGCGACCTACTGCGGCAACGGCGACGACTACACCGATTGGGATCTGCCCGGCCTGACGCAGTATTTGGAACGCCTGTGCATCCGCATTGGCTTCTTCAAGGCGCATGAAGAGCCGTTCAAGACCATCGATAAAGACGAGCTGATCGCCAGGCTCAAGCAGGAAGCGCGCGATTTCTACGCCCTGCGCGAAAAGGGCTTCGAGCTGCTGCACATCGATACCCGCGAGCTGGAGCGCGTCGTGCTGCTCTCCTGCGTGGATCGCCGCTGGATGGATCACATCGACGCGATGGATCAGCTGCGCGACGGCATCGGCCTGCGCGCCTATGGCAACAAGAACCCCGTCACCGAATATCAGATCGAAGGCTATGACATGTTCGACGAGATGGTGCACTTCATCCGCGAAGATACCGTCCGCCGCATGTATCAGGCCCGCATCAATATTCCGCAGCAGCGCAGAGAAGTCGCCGAGCCGAAGGAGACCAACCTCGAACAGGCCAAGGCGGCGGGCGGCCCTTCCGGCCCGAAGCGCGTGCAGAAGCAGGTCGGCCGCAACGATCCCTGCCCCTGCGGAAGCGGCAAGAAGTATAAGAACTGCTGCGGCAAGGACAAGGACTAAAAAACAAGTCCTGTTTTAACCGCCGCGAAGCGAAGAAGGGAGTCTGAGGGGCGTGCCCCTCAGGCAGGTGCGGGCGGCAGCCCGCCGCAACCTCACGACCAAATAAAAGGATGTGAATCAACGTGATCGAACTGGATCTCTATCGCCAGCAGATGGCACAAATCCGCGAAAGCATTGTTGAGGCAGGTGAGTCACTTTAACGTCGCCGGCTTGAAGGAGCAGCTGCTTGAGCTGCACGAGACGATGAACGAGCCGGATTTCTGGAACGACCTCAAGCGCTCGACCGAGGTCAGCCGGAAGGTGCGCATCACCGAAAATAAAGTGGAGCATTATGAAAAGCTCTGCCAGCGCGCCGACGATGTGGATACCACCATGGAGCTTGCCGAGGAAATGCAGGATACCGACCTGCTGGCCGAGGCGGGCGAGGAAATCAAAAAGCTGCAAAGCGATCTGGAAGAGCTTCGACTGGAAAGCCTGCTGCGCGGCGACTACGACAGCAACAACTGCTACCTTTCGCTGCACGCGGGTGCGGGCGGAACGGAAGCGCAGGATTGGACGCTCATGCTTTACCGCATGTACACCCGTTACTGCGAACGCCACGGCTTCACCGTCAAGCTTATCGATATGCTCGACGGCGACGAGGCGGGCCTCAAGTCCGTAACCTTTGAGGTGGACGGTGAAAACGCCTACGGCTTCCTGCGCAGCGAAAAGGGCGTGCATCGCCTGGTGCGCATCAGCCCGTTTGACTCCAACGCGCGCCGCCAGACGAGCTTCTCCTCGCTGGATGTTTCGCCGATTATCGACGACGACGACAACGAAGTCGAAATCGATATGAAGGATGTCCGCGTGGATACCTATCACGCCAGCGGCGCGGGCGGACAGAACGTCAACAAGACCAGCTCCGCCGTGCGTATGACGCACTTCCCGACGGGCATCGTCGTCTCCTCTCAGACGAGCCGCGACCAGGTGCATAACCGTGAAAACTGTATGCGCATGTTGCGCGCGAAGCTCGTCGAGCTGCGCGAGCGCGAGCGTGAGGAAAAGATGGCCGACATCAAGGGCGAGATGAAGAAGATCGAATGGGGCAGCCAGATCCGCTCCTATGTCTTCCATCCGTATTCGCTGGTGAAAGACCATCGCACCGGCTATGAGACGAGCAACGTGGACGCCGTGATGGACGGCGAGCTGGACGGCTTTATCACCGCGTATCTGCAAATGCAGTGAGCGGATCACGCAGAATAAACCGGGGGCGGGCGATTTCGCCCGTCCTTTTCAATTTGAAAGCTATGAAAAAACAAACATGGATCGTCGGCCTGCTGGCCGCCCTCGCCGTTATGCTGGCCGCCGTCGGTTCGCTCTGCGGCGCGGTTTACAGTGAGGCGATTAACCCGGCGCTGTATGGTGAAAAATCCCGCGCGGCGGTTGCGCAGGCGCATGGCATGCGCGACGACGACGCTGTGACGGCGTATATCGGCATGGATGCAGCGCGGCAGAATGAAGCGGCGAAGATCATCGCGCTGTATATGGAGCTGGGAGGCGAAGACACGCCGCTGGCCGTGGACGAACTGAACGAAAAAGAGCTTAGCCACATGAATGACGTGCGGCGGCTGATCGCGCTGTGCAAAACGGTGCGGACAGCCTGCATTTCGCTGGCGGCCGGGCTGGCCGTGGCGGTCGCCTGGGTCGGCGCAGGGCTGAAAAAGCGCCACCGCCCGGTGATTGTCGGCGCGGTGTGCGGCGTGTGCGCGCTGGCGCTGGGCGCGGGCGTGTTCGGCGCGATGATGCAATCGGGCGGGTTTGAGACGATGTTTGTCGGCATGCACCGCATGCTGTTCATCAACGACAACTGGCTGCTCAACCCCGCGACGGATATTCTGATTCGGATGATGCCGCAAAACCTGTTTGAAACGGCGCTTGCCGACGTGCTGGGGCAGTTTGCGCGGGCGCTGGTTCTGTCGATTCTGCTGCTGGCGGCGGCGTATGCCGTCGTTTCCGGCATGGTGAAGAGACAGCTGACACAGACGGAGGAAAGACCATGAACTATGAACAGAGTGCCAAAGCGCAGACCGAACGCCTGATGGCGGACGGCCACGCGACGATTTTGGCGATTGAATCCAGCTGCGATGAAACGGCCGCCGCGATTGTGCGCGACGGGCGGCAGGTGATTTCCTCCGTGATTTCTTCGCAGATTCCGCTGCACGCGATGTATGGCGGCGTTGTGCCGGAAATCGCGTCGCGCGCGCACGTGGAGAGCGTCGATCCCGTGGTGGATGAGGCGCTCAAAAAGGCGGGCATGACGCTTGCCGATGTGGACGCCGTGGCCGTGACCTATGGGCCGGGGCTGGTCGGCGCGCTGCTTATCGGCGTTTCGGCGGCCAAGGCGCTGGCGTATGCGGCGGATAAGCCGCTGATTCCGGTGAATCACATCGAAGGGCATGTCAGCGCGAATTATGTGGCGCATCCCGATCTGGAGCCGCCGTTTGTGTGCCTGGTGGCTTCCGGCGGACACAGCCACATCGTGGAGGTGCAGGACTATACCCATTACCACATCCTCGGCCACACGGTGGACGACGCCGCCGGCGAAGCCTTCGACAAGGTGGCCCGGACGCTGGGTCTGCCCTATCCCGGCGGTCCCAGCGTCGCCAACGCCGCCAAGACCGGCGACCCGAAAGCCTACCGTCTGCCGGTGCCTCATGTGGAGGGCAGGTACAACGTCAGCTTCTCCGGCCTCAAGACCGCCGTGCTGAACGAGGTGAATCAGGCCCAGATGAAGGGTACCGACATCAACGTCCCCGACCTCGCGGCCAGCTTCCAGGAGCGCATCGCGGGCATCCTCGCAGAAAAGCTCCTTCTCGCCGCCGCCGACACCGGCGCAAAGCAGGTCTGTCTGGCGGGCGGCGTCGCGGCCAATGGCCGTCTGCGCCAGCTGGTCAACGACGGCGCCCAGAAGCTGGGGGCCAAGGTCTACCTGCCCGAGCTGAAATTCTGCGGCGACAACGGCGCGATGATCGCGGCCCAGGGCTACTATCAATACATCGCGGGCCATACCGCCGGGCTGGAGCTGAACGGTCTGCCGACTTTGCCCATTGATTACGAATAACTGACATAGAAAACGGAATGGCCGCGCACAGCTGTGCGCGG
>OGRT01001422.1_pt1 | contig 18326 bp, 15 predicted proteins | sample 1553581 | NCBI WGS metagenome assembly OGRT01 (sample SAMEA2580113, study PRJEB22360) | human gut metagenome | biome: human gut; feature: human-associated habitat; material: faeces | place: Denmark | collected 2008/2010
ATCCTTCGCGCCGTCGGCGATACCAAGCGCCCGCTGTATTACCTGACCATCAGCGGCGTGGTCAATATCATCCTCAACGTGCTGCTCGTCGCCGGGTTGAAGCTCAGCGTCGCGGGCGTCGCCATCGCGACCATCGTCAGCGAGTTCATCAGCGCGGCACTTGTCCTCGCCAGCCTGATCACCAGCCACGGCGATATCCGCTTCGAGCCGAAAAAAACGCGCGTCGAGCGCCGCTCCCTCAGTCTGATTCTGCGCATCGGCATCCCCGCCGGTCTGCAAAGCAGCATGTTCTCCATCTCCAACGTACTCATTCAGTCCGCCATCAATTCCTTCGGTGCGGCCGCCATTGCGGGCAATACCGCCGCCGCCAGCATCGAAGGCTTCGCCACCACCGTTTCCAACTCCATCTCGCAGGCTGCCCTTACGTTTTCCAGCCAGAATATGGGCGCGGAGAAATATCAGCGTGTGCGGCGCGTGCTCGCGGTCTGCCTCGCCGCGACCCTCGTGGGCGGCCTGACGCTCGGCCTGCTGATCTATGCGTTCGGCACGCCGCTGCTCTCCCTGTTTAACACCGATCCGGATGTCATCGCCAACGGCCTCATCCGCGTCAGCCATAACATGCCGCTCTACGTCCTGTTCTGTATGCAGGACACCTTCGTCGGCCAGCTGCGCGGCATCGGCTATTCCCTTCTGCCGACCATCACGAGCCTGAGCGGCATCTGCCTGCTGCGCGTCGTCTGGCTGTATACCGCCTTCGCCGCCTCCCCCACCCTCGATACGCTCTATCTCTCGTATCCCGTTTCGTGGGCCGTGACCCTCGCCGCGCTGGTCGTCTGCTACGCCGTCGTCGTGCGGAAACTGCCGAAAGCGTAACTCCTTCCGTCACGACTTCGTCGTGCCACCTCCCTCTAAGAGGGAGGCTTTTCTTTATGTGACTTCCATATTATGGCGAAACCTTCTTGGAAAGCGATACTTTTCCAAAAAGTTACGCTATTTTTGTTCGGCAGATTATACCCAAAGGCTCCCTCTTTGAGGGCGTTTTGCTTGCCACCCGCCGTGCGGGAAACAGGCAAGCAAAACGCCGAAGGTCTGGCGCGCGTAAGCGCGGCTGAAGGAGTGGAATTTAGAAGTTTTTCTAAATTCCTCTTGACACCCGCCTTCCGCCCTGCTACAATACAGCCATCGCCTATTTAGATAAATTTCTAAACAGCAATGAAAGGAGGTCCCGCATGGGCTTTGCCGAAACCTTCAAGGCGCTCTCCGATCCCGCGCGGCGGGAAATTCTGCTGCTGCTTCGGGATGGACGCATGAGCGCGGGTGAAATCGCCGGGCATTTTGAAATGACGGGCGCGACCGTGTCTTATCACCTCAGCGTGCTCAAAAAGGCCGATCTCGTGTTTGAAACGCGCGAAAAAAACTTCATCTATTACGAGCTGAACACCTCCGTCGTCGAGGAGGTCATGCTCTGGCTCTCTCAACTGAAAGGAGACAACCATGAAAGCCATTCCTAAACGCACCCTGCTTGTTACCTGCATCATCATCCTGCTGCCGATGTTCGTCGGTCTGGCGATGTGGAATCAGCTTCCCGAACGCATGCCGACTCATTTTAATTTCAGTGGCACGGTGGACGACTATTCCGGCCGCCCGTTCGCGGTGATCGGCCTCCCGCTGTTCATCCTCGCCATGCAGCTCTTCTGCGCCGTCATGCTGCGCGCCGATCCCAAAAAGCAGAATATCTCCGAGAAGATGGCGCAGCTCGTCCTGTGGATCTGCCCCGCCGTCAGCCTGTTCGCCGGCCTGTCCATATACCTGAGCGCGCTGGGCTTCGCCATCAACGTCTCGCGTCTCGGCATGGTTTTCGTCGGCCTGATCTTCATCGTCATCGGCAATTATCTGCCCAAGTGCCGCCATAACTACACCGTGGGCATCCGCCTCCCGTGGACGCTTGACAACGAGGATAACTGGAATCACACCCACCGTTTCGCGGGCTATGTATGGATCATCGCCGGGGTGGTCACGCTGCTTTCCGTCTTTCTCAGCCATGCAGCCGTCGTCTGGGTCGCCGCGATTTTTGTCGCGTCCCTCTCGCCGCTCGTCTATTCGTTCGTTTACGCGAAAAGGCACGGAAAAATCTGAACGCGCCCTGACCGAATGATTGCGTCTAAATAAAACGCCGCCCTTGACGAGCGGCATGGATCATGCTGCATAAAGGCACAACGAGGGCTTTTAAATCGCTTAGCCTCTCGACACTAACACGATGATGACCTCAACATCACCGTGTTCTTTTGTTTCGGTCGATTTTGAAAGGTCGTGATTGCATGTCCACCCGTTTCATCCCCAAAGAAAAGCTCAGCAAAAAAGCCCAACGCGAATTGAACGCCGCGCGGCGAACGCTCTGGGCTGTCTCTCCGGTTTCCAAAAAGGTTGAAAGCAAAAAAGTGTATAATCGTAAGAAATCCGCCCGGCTGCGCGATGATGGCAGCGGGCGGGTTTTTTATGGGGTTACGGCTGCATAAGCCAAATGGTCACGGCTTCTTCTGAACGTTCCTCAACATGAACTCCGTCCCCATCTACCGTATAGAAAATGGGAATCCATTCCAGTTTTTTCGGTTCAGGCTGTGGTTTAATATAGATCATTTCATCTATACACTCCGTTGTTTCCAATCCACTCAAACTACCGGAAAGCGTAATTCCTTCCTTGCCATCAATACACACTTTCCATTCGGCTAAATTGTCTTTTTTCCAGTTTTCATTTATCTCACTGAACAAATGTCCATCCAGATTCTTTGCATTTGTTAAAACTCTAATGGTTACATTTGCAATCTCAACATCAAGTTTAATTTCCGTTGTCCCCAATGTTTTCTGTACTTCAAAAGTCCGTTGCACTCCATTCTGATGAAGCGGAACCTCTTCCCGAACGATGTTCAATGTTTTTTGATCACTTCTTAAAAACATCCAATGTATTCCATCAAAGACATAAAACGTTTCTTCTTCAAACAAATCAAATGTCAAAGGCAGTGCTTTATCATTTTTATATGTTTCCGGCAGTTCAAACATCTTCATGCCGATTGCATTTCCATCCAGATTGATCTTTTCATGCCAAAACGCTGGTTCCAGATATTCTTCGTTTAAATATGCGCCAAAGCTACATTGATTTTTTACAAGTTTTGCGCTTGCTCTTCCATCCTGCTCGGCAATCCATTCCATCTCTCGAATAAAAACTTGCAGAAACGCATCCTCCGTTTCTTCCAGCACCGATATATCAATAGGCTGCATCTTCGCACATTCTTCATCCGTCGGCTTCCATGTATAATCAGCATTCGCATATAAGCCTTCCATTTCATAGGAGAGAAATAGTTTATCTCCATCCACATACGCCTGTTGAATTTGAAGATTGAACGGCTGCATAAGCCAAATGGTCACGGCTTCTTCATTTCTATCCTCCGTCCCCGTTTCCGTATAATAGCATGGAATCCATTCCAGTTTTTCAGGCAGCTGTTCCGGTCTTGTATAATCGTTTTCCATCGTCCAATCGGTCGTTTCCAGTCCTTCGTCCATGCCGGAAATCGGGTGCATGGGCTTGCCGTCGAGGTACAGCCCGCCGTCCATCATCTCACCCGCCTCTAGCTTTTCGCGTCCAAGCGGATGACCATCCAAACTTTTCAAATTCGCCCTGACGTGAATTTTTACATCCGAAATCATCACATCCACAGACACGCGATAAGTTGAAAACGTCCTTTCCGCATGATACGTCTTCATCTCTCCATTGGCATTAAGGGGCACATCGATACGGATACGCTCTTCGATTCGTTCGCCCTGCCGCTGAATTCGGCCTTCATCGTCGAAAACATCGTTTTTTGCCGCCCGATAGAGCACAAAATCCAAGGCAATCGACGTTTCATTTTTCAGCGCTTCCGGCAGTTCAAATTCCTTCATGCCGACCATTGTGCCATCTTCACGAAGGGTTTCCTCGCCGGAGAGAATGTTCAGATAGTCATCCGTCCCGGCCAGATACGCACTGTCACCCAAATACACATCATCATCAGCGGTGGGCTGCATACCCGTCAACTCATAGGCCACAAACAAACTTTCCCCATCCACATATGCCTGCGTAAGCCGAAACGTCCATCCGCCTGCATTTTGCACGTTCTGCGTTTCATCAAGCACGACGCTCTTTTCATCCAGCGCGCGATACAGCTCAGAATAGCCTGCGCTGGCAGTCTGCTCCGCCAGCTTTCCAAACACGCCCAATCCCGCCGCAACCGCCGCACAGGCCAGCGCCAACATCAGCATCGCCACAGCCAAAACAACCGAAACCTTCCGCGCCACATGCTTCCTACCCGCGCCGTCATCCGGCAGAGCATCAAGCGTCGCGCGAACAGCACGATCAAACGCATCGTCCTTCGGAGGATACATCGCCTGAAACGCTTGTTCTGACGGCATTTTAAACCATTTTTTCATGCTTCCGCCTCCTCCAACATCCGTTTGAGCCGTTTTCTTGCTCGAAACAGCCGACTGGTTACCTGCGGCAGGCTCTGCCCCAGTGCACCAGCGATTTCAGCCAGCTTGTACCCCTCCATGTAATGCAGCAGCAACGGCAGACGCAGTTCCTCCGGCAGTCGCTCTACCGCATCAGCCAGCATGCCGTCCGGCGGTTGATAGCTCATTTCCGGTATTTCCTTCATAGGGATTGCTTTTTGTCTTGCCCGCTGAATGTCCCGGCAGGCGTTCATGACTGCACGCGTTAAATATGGTTTAAGCCGCGCAAATTCCACGCACTCCCGCCGTGCCCAGACGGCAAGGAGCGCCTGCTGCACCGCGTCCTGCGCGTCATGTTCATTACGCACGATAGAATAGGCGATTCGCCGCAGAGACGGTGCAAGCCGCTCCACTTCGTCCTCATATTGCTTTTTCGTCATGTTTTCTCCTCCGGCCGATTTTTGAAAGCGCTTTCACCTGTTATACGGATAAGCACGGCATTTTCTTGCACCCAAAATAAAAGAAAAAGCCACCCTTGACGGGCGGCACGGATCATGCTACAATGAAGGCACGACGAGAGCTTTTATAGTTGTTAGCCTCTCGGCACTAACACGATGATGACCTCAACATCACCGTGTTCTTTTGTTTCAGTCGATTTTTCGATCTTGATCGACGTTATCAGCGTCTGCTTGATCGTAATCGTCGCCGTTTCTTTCGCTTTGATGGCTCTCACCTCCCTCCGGTCAAAATCCGGATGTTTCGGCGTCAAGCCCTCGTCATGCCTGTCGGCACAGCCGACCTGTACAGGATAACACAGTTATCCTCTTCGCGCAAGAATCACGCAATCCTTAAAACATCCGCCCGGCTCTCACGCCGGGCGGATGTTTCATATTCCTCGATTTACCTGTTCAGAAAAGTCCCGATCTTCTCGGCATCTTTCATGCCCTTATCATACATCATTTGCAGCTTTTCATGGCTCTTGCTGAGCGTAGACAGACCGCAGATATCATCCGGCGCGACGATGAGCAGCTTACCGAGCTTCTGATACTCTTTGGCAATCTCCACGCCGTCGTTATACAGGCGGTAGCGGTCGAGCAGCCGTTCGGCCGCCTTCGGATAGGTTTTAGCCAGCAGGCGCGCAGGCACGACGTCCTTCTTCTGTTCGCGCTTCTGCTCAATCGGGCGTGTGAGAATCAGCACGACCTTGTCGCAGCCATCTTCAAACGCCTTGAGCACCGGCACGGGATCGGAAATGCCGCCATCCAGACAGGGGATATTTTCAACCCTATACGGCTTACAGAACATGGGCAGAGCGCACGACCCCTTGAAGATATCGTAATGATCTTTTTTCAGGCAGCTCTTGCTGAAATAGACGGCCTGACCCGTGCGCGCGTCGCACGCACCGACATAGAATTCGGCGGGGTTCTTCGCCAACGTTTCATAATCGATCGGATTTTCGCCGTCGCTGTTGGACAGGGTGCTGTACACATAATCCAGATCGACATAGTTGCGGGTCTTGAGCCAGTTATCCAGGCTAGCGTATTCCTTGCGGAACACATAATCCATATAGAAGGTATAATTCCGCCCGCGCTGTCTGGCCAGATAGGAAGCCAGGTTTGCGCTGCCCGCCGAAATTCCGATACAGTAATCAAAATTCACATCGTGGTCGAGGCACCAGTCAAAAACGCCCGCGCCATAGATATCGCGAAAGCCTCCGCCCACGTCGATCACGCCTAATTTCATAAAGCCTCCTTTAGGGGCTGCATTGGGGCGCTGCCCCAAACCCCGGAAGGGAACTGAGTTCCCTTCACCTTCCATTTGTGGATTACTGCATAATCCACGAACCCATTTATTCTATTATACGCAAGAAGCAATAGCTTGTCAAAAAACTTCTCACTGAACCATCTTATTTTCTCCCCTGACCGCGCAGCGGTCAGTACGGGAGGTACAGGAACCTCAGGTTCCTTTGGGGGATTGAAGCCATGCGCCCGCTGTGCGGGATTCAGCATGGCGGAAATCGAAAATCGCAAGGAGCGCGTCTGCCGCAGGCAGAGGACAGCGCGACTATGCGAGTTTTCCGGACTTGGGGCAAAGCCCCCAGCGTTTTTTTCCCAACGTCCCCCACGCAAAAAGGCGCGGAGCCAAGCCCCGCGCCAACGCGATTGCTCGCATCAGATGGCATTGTATTCCTTCAGGAACTTCTCGATGTCCGTGCCCTGAATCTTCTTGAGCACTTCCTTGAGCGCAATCTTCTCGATGAACGGAAGTTCCATATCGGTGATCTTCTTGCCGTCGCGCAGCTGCACGGTGGCGTTGATCAAATCGCGCAGATCATAGGTGCTGCCCCAGACCTCCGGCACGCCGCGATCCACATTCAGCAGGGTGTAAACCGCCTCCATGCCGGTGCGCATGGAATACTCGGTGGTGAAGATGGTGTCGCGGGCCGTCTCGGCGAACTGGCCGAGGAACGCGAAGTTCACGGCGCCCTTCGGCACGATGTCCGGACGGTCGCCCTTAGCGCGCGGCATGAAGAACGCGTCGATGTACGGCATCATGACCGGCACGGTGTTGGCGCTCTTCTCCGCCAGCTCTTCGATCTGGTCCTCCGGCACGCCGATGTGATACAGCCACTCCATGCAGATTTCCTTGCCGGTGCAGTCACGCATGGGCTTCTTGACATAGTTGCCCGGCTTATCGGTGAACAGCGCATAGACCCAGACGCACAGCTGGTTCTTCGGCTGGTCGTGGAACTGCTGCTGACGGTTGAGCGTCCAGCTCATCAGCCAGTTGGAATCCTTCACGGTGACAATGCCGCCGGTGACGGTGTGGCCGGTGAACGGATCGCGCTTGCAGATCTTCTGAATGTACGGCGGGATCTTGTCGTCCAGCGTAGTGATGGTCGCGCTCTCCCAGTTGGTCTGCTCCGCGTCGTAGATGAACTTGTCCGGATGGCCGAAGCTCGGATCCTGCGCCGCGATCTTCTTCCAGAGATCCCAGCCGTTGCCCGGCTTGAGCTCCGGATCGAACTCGGCCGCCTCGTTCTGGCTGCCGATGGAGCTGTTCTCGACGCAGCCGCCGTTGGTGATGAACAGCAGGTCGTTTTCGGTCAGGTTGATGGTTTCCTGCTGACCGTCGCTCTCCACCACGATGCTGGAAGCCTGCTTGCGCTCGCCCTTGATGTCGAACTTCACATCCACGACCTTCGTGTTGTAGAAGAACTGCACGCCATGGCTCTTGAGGTAGCTGGTCATCGGCAGGATGATGGATTCATACTGATTGTAGCGCGTGAAGCGCAGGGCCTTGAAGTCCGGCAGGCCGCCGATGTGATGGATGTAGCGCTTGATATAGAGCTTCATCTCCAGCGCGCTGTGCCAGTTTTCAAAGGCGAACATCGTGCGCCAGTAGAGCCAGAAGTTGGAAGAGAAAACCTCGTCGTCGAAGAAATCGGTGATGCGCTTATCCTGGAGCTGCTCATCCGGCGTGAAGAACAGGCGCATGATTTCCATCGCGCCCTTGTCGCTGATGGCGAACTTGCCGTCGGTGTGCGCATCCTCGCCGCGGTTCACGGTCGCGCGGCAGAGAGAGGAGTTCGGATCTTCTTTGTTCAGCCAGTAATACTCGTCCAGCACGCTCTGGCCCTCATGCTCCAGGGACGGGATATCGTGCAGCAAATCCCACATGACCTCGAAATGGTTGTCCATCTCGCGGCCGCCGCGCATGACATAGCCGACGTCCATCTTGCGGCCGTCGCACGCGCCGCCCGCCACCGGATCTTTTTCAAAGACGTGGATGTGCTCGCCCTTCATCTGGCCGTCGCGCACGAGGTAACAGGCCGCTGTCAGCGCCGCAAGGCCGGAGCCGATGATGTATGCGGACTTGCCGTCCACACCTTCCGGCTTCTTGGGATGAGAGAACGCTTCATAGTTGCCGCTGCTGTAATACATAACCGAAACCTCCTTATGGTTCAGGCGATACCGCCGGGGGCTTTTGCCCGGCCGGCTTGTGTATCGCTCATTTCCTTTTGATGGCATTATTGTACCAAGGTCAAGCGGTTTTTAAAACGGGCAGAAAAAAAGCTGTGTCCCGTTTTTCGACACAGCTTCGATTTTGGATGATTTTTGGACACTTCGGGGAAAGTGTGGGATACGCCGAGGGATACGTTGGGGCGCTGCCCCAAACCCTGCCAGAAAACTGAGTTTTCTGGACTTTCCTCCTCCGCTTCGCGGCATGCCGCGAAGCCATGCGGAAGGTGAAGGGAACTCAGTTCCCTTCTGGGGTTTGGGGCAAAGCCCCAACGTCCTCCCGGTTTTCCTTAGTACGTGTAGTTCTCCACGTCCACCTTGTCCGGGTTCGTGTAGGGCGCGAGGGTGGAGATCATCTTCATCGGCGCGCCGGAATTGTTGATGACATAGTGAATCTCGCCCGGCTCGATGTGGATCATCTGGCCCGGACGCAGATGGTTGACCACGCCGTCCACAACGATATCCACTTCGCCTTCCAGAATGTAGAAATTCTCTTCCATCACGTTGTGATAGTGCGCCTTGAAATCCTGACCGGCCTGAAACTGCACGAGCGCGAAGTTCATGCGCGGGCCCTTCATCAGGTACTTGGGGCCGCTGTCGCCAAAGCGATATTCTTTATCTTCTTCGTTTACGATATACATAGCTGTTTTCTCCCTTCGAGGTTATATAGATTTTAACTGGACAGCAACGGGTCTGGGGAAAGACGACGTCAGGTTACGCTGCGCTCCCTGACTGCTTTTGGGAATCGCTTCGCGAAAGGGGAACGTTGGGCTGCGAGTCCGGGAAACTCGCATAGTCGCACAAGTGCTCCTTGCGATTTCCAATTTTTTTCATGCTGTTTTCCCGCACAGCGGGCGCATGAAAAAATTCCAAACCTGCCTGAGGGACGAAGTCCCTCAGACTCCCTTCTTCGCTTTGCGGTGGTTTGAATGGGGTGCGCGATCAGACGCCCGGCGCGGCCCACATATAGCGGGTGATGCGGTCATCGGCGATTTGCAGCTCACGGGCGTACATCTTCCGCCAATCCTCATAGAGCTTCATATAGGTCGCGTGGTTCTCCATATTCGGCTCGAAGCGGTGCTCGATATGCACAAGTTTCTTCGCGGTCGCGGAGATATCCGGGAACAGGCCCACGCCGTGGCCTGCCATGATGGCCGCGCCCAGCGCGGTGGCCTCCTTGACGTTCGGCACGTTGACCGGGATGCCCAGCACGTCGGCGAGAATCTGGCACCAGAGTTCGCTCTTGGACGCGCCGCTGGCAAATACGACTTCCTTGGGAATGTTGCCCGTGGACTCGCGGACGAGCTGCATATGGCCGTAAGTGACCATCGCGGTATTCTCCATGATGGCGCGGTAGAAGGTATAACGGTTGAACTTATCGGGGTCGAAATCGAAATTGATGAACATCGGGCTGGCGTGCCGCCAGGAGATGTAGTTCATCACGTCGGAGAACGCGCACATCATGCCGTAGCAGCCGGCGGGGATATCCTTGGCCTTTTCGTTCATGAGGTCATACGGATCGCGGCCGGTGGTCTTGGAAAGCTCCTTTTCATACTGGCAGAACGCATCGCGGTACCAGCGCATGACCATGCCGGGCTTAAAGGCGAGGGCTTCATACTGCCAGATGCCGGGGACGCTGTGGCAGTTGACGCGGACGCGGCAATGCTCGTCGGTCTTGGCCTCGTCGGTGTTATACTCATACTGCCAGAAGCTGCCGCCGAAGATAGCCGCCTGGTTGGCGTCCACCACGCCGACGCCCACGCAGCCCAGCTGCGCGTCGCCGCCGCCCGCGACAACCGGCGTGCCTTCAGCCAGACCGGTTTCGGCCGCGCCTTTTGCGCCCACCTTGGCGACGACGGTGCCGCACTCGGAAATCTTCGGGAAGATACCCGTCTTCAGGCCGATGGAAGCGGCGATCTTGTCGTCCCAGTCGCGCGCTTTCAGGTCGAAAATGCCCGTCGTGCAGGCGTTGGACGGCTCGGAGGAGAACACGCCGGTCATCTTATAGATGAGCCAGTCGTTGAACATGGTGCACACGGCGGTCTTTTCGTAGACTTCCGGCATTTTATTTTTGACCCAGAACAGGCGGGGAAGAGCGCCCAGCGCGTAGGTCTGGCCGGACTCGCGGTAAATCTGCTTTTCAAGTTCCGGATTCATATGCACGAGCTGGGCCACTTCGTCGTCGCTGCGCGCATCGACGTTGGCGCAGGCCCAGATTTCCTGACCGTCCTTATCGTAGAGAACGATGCCCTCGCGCATGCAGGTGGTAGAGACGGCGGCGATGTCATGCGGATCGACGCCGGTCTGCTCGATCACGCCGCGGATGCAGCCGCGGGCGAGATCCCAGTTATGCACCCAGTCGAAATCCATGCTGCCGGGGTAGCGGGGATCTTCTTTATGCGTCCATTCCTGCTGGACGCAGCCCAGCTGCTCGCCTTCCAGGCTGAACAGCACGGCGCGGACGCTGCCGGTGCCGGCATCGACGGCCATAAGCGTTTTTGCCATTGAAATCATCCTTTCAAAATGCGTCGGTTTGTCATTATGTCAGGGGCGTTCACTCGCCCTTGAGAAGCAGAGCTGCCGTCGGCTCATCGGTGATGAGCACGTCGAGATAGCCGCCGCGCAGAATGGCGCGGATGGCTTCGGCTTTCTGCGAGCCCGCGGCCAGCCCGACGACGTTATCCATCGCGCGGAGCTGCTCAAGCGGGGTGGAGATGAGCCGTTCTTCGATATCGTTGGGAATGAGTTCGCCGTTTTCGTTGACGAAGTGACAGAGCACGTCGCCGACCGCCCCGGCCATGCGCAGGCGGAAAAGCTCGTTTTGGGTGATGATGCCGGAACGGACGATGGTCGCCGTCTCGTGCATCGAACCGATGCCCACCAGCGTGAAGGAGGAGAGCTTCGCCATGCGGATGATTTCGCTGACGGAAGCCTCCGCACGCATCGCCGCCGCCATTTCGTGAGACGAGGCGAGCAGCGGCGCGGGCATCAGATACAGCCGCGCGTTGAAAACGTTGCTGCGCCCGTTGGGCAGATAATAGGAAACGCCGCCGGTCAGAGAGATGCAGGTGACGGGGTTTTGCACCATCGTCGCCAGATGGTTGAGCGTGCGGCTGAGCGTGTCGCCGTAGCCCGCGTTGATGCAGGCGTTGTCGCCCAGGCGATCCGCGACGTACATTGCGCCCGCGCGGGCGATGGACTCGTTGAGCTGGCTTTCCTGCTCGGCTTCGGGGATGATGAACACGTCCTTGAGACGATATTTCTGCATCAGCTCGCGGCTCTGCTCCATCATGCCCACGCTGTCCGAGCGGAGACGGAACTGGATGACGCCGTTCTGGCGCGCGGCATCCAGCAGCTTGATGACGCGCATGCGGCTGATGGAAAGACGGTCGGCGATGGCCTGCTGCGTCATATTTTCAAAATAATAATACCACGCGGCTTTGATCATCAGCGCGTCCTCGTAATGAACGGCGTTATTCATAGCGGCTCCGTTTCTCATCCGGTTCTAAAAAAGATGAAACAAATATAAAGTGGTAAAACAAAAGTTTACACAAGAAGTATAGCACTGAACGGAGATGATGTCAATTCTTTTGCAAAATAAACGTACATCTTTCAAAAGAGCGGACACCGTTTTCAAAAACTGAGAAAAATATCTTGACAAATTGCACAGGCAAGCTTAAAATGGAGGCAACAAAAGATTGTGCAACGAGCAAACCTTTGTAATCGCAAAACGCAGGAGTATATGATATGGCCACAAAGAATACGACGGCCCCGCGCCTTGAGGTCAAGGGCATTCGCAAAACGTTTGGGCAGAACGCCGTGCTCAAGGGAATCAATCTGAGCGTGGATGCGGGCGAGGTTGTCGCGCTGATTGGCGGCAATGGCGCCGGTAAATCGACGCTCATGAAGATCATCATGGGCATTTATTCGTGCGACGAGGGCGATATCCTCATCGACGGGCAGGCGGTCAAACTGGGCAAGCCCGCCGCGTCGCTGGCGCACGGCATTTATCTGGTGCCGCAGGAGCCGATGCTTTTCCCGAACATGACGGTTCTGGAAAACATCCTGATGGGCTTCAATGAAAACGAAAGCGAACTGAAAAAGCGCCTGGCCGACTGCATGAAGGAACTGAACTTCGATCTGAACCTTCAGCGCAAGGCCAACACGCTTTCCATCGCCGAGCAGCAGCTGGTCGAGCTTCTGCGCGGCATGATGCGCAATGCGCAGATTCTGATTCTGGACGAGCCGACCAGCTCCCTGACCTTCAACGAGGTGCAGTCGCTGTTTAAAACGGTGGAGGATCTCAAGAAAAAGGGCATTGCCATCATTTATATCACGCACCGCCTGACCGAGGTTTTTGAAATCGCGACGCACGTGGCCATCATGCGCGACGGTGTGATTACGCTGGAAGGCCCGGTGAAAAACTTCACCAAGGAAATGCTGATTCAGGGTCTTCTGCCCAACGACGCGCAGGGCGGCCAGCAGACGGAAAAGGCGTATGTCCCGGTGGATTATGCCCATCTCAAACCCGTCATGCAGGTGAAGGATTTCAGCGGCTACGGCTTCAGCAACATCACGTTCGACCTGTATCCGGGCGAAATCCTCGGCATTGCGGGCGTCGTCGGCGCGGGCCGCACGGAACTCATCAGCACCATCTTCGGCCGCGACAAGGTGCTCGGCGGCAAGGTGATTCTGGCGGGGAAGGACATCACGGGTCTTTCCACCAAGCAGATTTTGCAGGCGGGCATCAACTTCGTGCCGGAAGACCGCCACTACCACGGCATTTTCAAAATCCGCTCGATTTCTTCCAATACAACGTCCGCGCTGCTGAGCGGCAAGGACGTCGGCGCGGTGAACATGAACCGCCGCCGTCAAAGCGAAATCTCTCAAAAGTACGTCAACGATTTCAGAACGAAGATCGTTTCTCTGGATGACCAGATCGGCAGTCTCTCCGGCGGAAACCAGCAGAAGGTGGTTATCGCCCGCGCGCTGTCCACCCAGCCGAAAGTCGTCATCCTCGATGAGCCGACCCGCGGCATTGACGCGGCGGCGCGCGGCGACGTATACAACATCATTCGCCAGCTCAAGGACGCGGGCGTGGCCGTGCTGATGGTTTCCTCCGATATGGAAGAAGTCGTCGAGCTGGCCGACCGCGCGATCACGGTTTTCCAGGGACGGATCAACGGCGAGTTCAGCCGCGAGGAAATCACGCAGGATGCTCTTACCAGCGCCTCCTTCGGCATTGCGCATGAAAGGAAGGTGTGAGGAAAATGAAGAACCTGTTTAAAGCGCGGTGGATGACCAGCCTGATCTTTCTGATTCTGCTGTTTGTCATCACCGGTATTGCGGCTCCCGGATTCCTGACGTATGACAACATCATCACCTGTTTCAACACGGCGACGATGTACACGCTGCTGGCTGTCGGCATTGCGTTCGTCATCATGACGGGCGAGATCGACGTTTCCATCGGCGCGACCCTCGGTCTGACGGCCGGCATGACGGGCCTGATCGCCCAGCAGGGCGGAAGCATCCCGAAGATGCTGCTGCTGTGTCTGGTGACGGGCGCGGCCATCGGTCTGGTCAACGGCGTCGGCGTTTCGTATTTCGGCGTGCCGTCGCTGATCTTCACCCTCGGCACAAACAGCGTGGTTCGCGGATTGATTTACATCATGTCCGGCGGACGCACGATTGAAAACTTCGGCGGCGCGATTTCCAGCTATGGCAACAAGACCGTGTTCGCAGGCATTACGCTTTACTACGCGATTGCGGTTGTGCTGGTTGCGATTTCGCATCTGGCTTTGACGAAGACGCGCAAGGGCAAGTACTTCATTGCGGTCGGCGATAACGCGGGCGGCGCGAATCTGGTCGGCATTTCCGTGCTGAGCACGAAGATTCTGGCGTATGTGCTTTGCGGTCTGTTCGCGGGTCTGGGCGGCTTCGTGTTCGCCTCCAAGTACGGTCAGGTCATGACCGTGGCCGGCAACGGCTATGAGATGCCCGCCATCGCGGCCTGCGTGCTCGGCGGCATTTCGCTCTCCGGCGGCCTGGGCAACGTGATCGGCGCGGCTATCGGCGCGGTCATCATGTCTTCCATTGGCCGACTGCTGGTCTTCATCGGCCTGCCGTCCACCTACAACAACACCATCACCGGCACGATGCTGATCGTCATCGTCGTCATCGACGCGCTGGCGCAGCGCCGTTCCATTGAAATGACTCGCAGAAAGCGCCTTCTGTCCAGAACGGCGGATCAAGAAGGAGGCGCGAAGGCATGAAGGACATGCTGAAAAAGGTTTTCAAGCACTGGGAAATGTTTCTGGTGATCTTCCTGATTCTGGAATTTGTGGTGTTTGGCGCGGCCAACCCGAAGTTCCTGCGTCCGCAGTCCATCATGAACAGCATCGTCAACTACATCAGCGTCTGCATCATCTCGCTGTTTGTGACGATGGTCATGATTACCGGCGGCATTGACATTCAAGCGCCGGCGATCATCGGTCTGAGCAGTATCATCATCGGCGTGCTCTGGAGCGACGCCGGGCTGAACATCTGGGCGACTGTGGCGATCGCCATGGTGGTCGCCGCGCTGTGCGGCGCGCTCTCCGGTTTCTTCGTCGCATACTGCGGCGTGCAGCCGATGGTTGTTACGCTGGGCGGCAGCTTCCTGTATTCCGGCATTGCGCTGATGGTTTCCGGCATGTCCGCGACCCCGGCGTATCAGGGTATCGGCGGCTTCCCGGCGAAGAACGAGGCGGGCGAGTTCGTCAGCTTCCGTTTCCTCGGCAAAGGCAATATCTTCGGCATTCCGACGCAGATTGTGATCTACGTTGTGCTGATTCTGCTGTGCATGTGGATTCTCCACCGCACCAAGTACGGCGAGCGCCTGTTCCTGATCGGCGTGAATCCGCAGGCGGCGGAATATTCCGGCATCAACACCCGTGCCACGATCATGAGTACGTACGTCCTTTCGGCTGTGAGCGCCGCGATTGCGGGCACGCTGCTGACCGCGAACGTCAACTCCGCCAAATATGACCTCGGCTCCGGCTATACGCTGGCCATCATCACAGCTGTCGTGCTTGGCGGCACGCTGAACACGGGCGGCAAGGGCAGCATCATCGGCACGGTGCTCGCGTCGCTGATCATCTGCATTCTTCGTTACGGTCTGCCGCTCTGTTTCGGTGTGAGCACGCAGAACCTTGATCTGCCGATCGGCCTGATTCTGGTCGTGGTCGTTCTGGGCCGCGAAATCGCCGGTCAGCACATGCTTTCTCACCTGTTCAAGCGCAGGAGGAAAGAATAACCGTCGCATTTCAGGGGGCGCTGTCGAGCACCTCTTGAGATAAATAAAAAAAACGTAGGAGGAACCCAAAAATGAAAAAGATCCTGTCTATGCTTCTCGTGCTGTGCATGGCTCTGACGCTGTGCTCCGCCGCTTTTGCCGAAGGCAAGAGCCCGGTGGACGGCATGACCGTCGCCTTCATCCCGAAGGTTTCCGGTAACTCGTTCTTCGAGGCCGCGAACGACGGCGCGCAGAAGTACGCTGCCGATTGGGGTCTGACCGTTGACTACATCGGCGCTCCGACCGCGGACGTTACCACCCAGCTGGAGCTGATCCAGCAGGCGATCGACAAGGGTGTGGACGCCATCTGCATTTCTTCCGTTGACGCCACCGGCCTGGACGAGAAGCTCCAGGAAGCTCAGGACGCGGGCATCTATGTCAGCACCTGGGACTCTGACGTCTCTCCGAACGCCCGTGCGCTGATGGTTTCTCAGGGCACCGCCGACGTCCTCGGCCCGATGCTGGTGGACATGGCTGTTGAGTCCCTGAAGGAGCGCGGCGTGGACGTGAACGGCGAAGTCAAGTACGTCTGGCACTTCTCCAACCCGTCCGTTTCCGACCAGAACTCCTGGTACGTCGCCGGCGACGAGTACATCAAGGAAAAGTATCCGTCTTGGGTTGCTGTCCATGATCCGTACTACTCCAACCAGGATCCGGCTCAGTCCGTCAGCGTTGGCGAGTCCATCCTCGACGCGTATGCTGATGTTGACGTCATCATCTGCAACGACTCCACCGCTCTGCCGGGACAGTGCAAGGCTGCTGAGAACAAGGGCCTGACCGCGAAGGACATCACCATCACCGGTTTCTGCACCCCGTCCGGCATGACCTCTTACCTGGAGAACGGCATCTGCACCCGTTGGGGCCTGTGGGATTGCGGTATCCAGGGCGCGATGGGCTGCTACCTCGCCGCTTACATCTCCGCGGGCAACACCGTGAAGGTTGGCGACAAGATCGACATCCCGAACATCGGCACCGTCGAAGTGCTGGCCAACGACGCGCTCGTCGCCGGTCAGGAGACTGCTGCTGAGAACAACGGCGTCGTGCTGCTGCCGGAGCGCGTTGTCTTCACGGCTGAGAACGTTGCGGATTACAACTTCTAATCCAAAACAATCGCTTATCCAAGGAGGAACCCTTCGGGGCTCCTCCCTTTGTGGTGGAAGCTGCGGCATGACGCGGCATTCGCCTCTGTTTGAAAACATCTACGAATGGACCATTTTCAGAAAGGAAGATTGATTCCAATGGCAGATAAGGACGGACTGAAAGTCGCGAAGGATTATCATACGGATGTTCCGTTTGGCAATCAGGGCAGCTTCCATGTGAAGGGCGCGAACAACACGGACTGGGGCATGAAGCGCCACCTTTCCAATATCTTTGATCCGGTCAGCGGCAACACGGTGATGTTTGCGTTCGATCACGGCTACTTCATGGGCTCGACCGCCGGTCTTGAGCGTCTGGATTTGGTGATCCCGAAGCTCCAGGAGCAGGTGGATGTGTTCATGGGCACCCGCGGCGCGATCCGCACCTGCGTTTCCCCGACCTATAAGAAGGGAATTGCCCTGCGCGTGACCAGCGGCTCCTCCATGATCAACGATGACCTGAGCCACGAGTGCCTGGCTGTGGACGTTGAGGACGCGATCCGCATGAACGCGGACTGCATGGCGGTTCAGACCTTCATCGGCGCGGACGGCCAGCTTTCCTCCATCGACAACCTGAGCCGCTGCATCAACGCGGGCATGCGTTACAGCATCCCGACGCTGGGCGTTGTGGCTGTTGGCAAGGATATGGAGCGCACCGACCGCTTCTTCAAGCTCGCGACCCGTATCGTGGCCGAGATGGGCGTGCAGCTCGTCAAGACCTATTACTGCGATAACTTCGAGGAAGTCGTCGCGGCGTGCCCGGTGCCGATCGTTGTTGCGGGCGGCAAGAAGCTGCCGGAGGATGAGGCGCTGACGCTGGCGTATCGCTCCATTCAGGGTGGCGCGCGTGGTCTGGATATGGGCCGCAACATCTTCCAGAGTGAGCATCCCGCCGCCATGTGCCGGGCGGTGGCCAAGATCGTGCACGAGAAATTTACTGACCGGGAGGCCTTCCAGTTCTATCAGGAGTTGGCCGCCCAGGATAACTGACAGGAGGTTTTCCATGGCAGCGGAGTATATGCATATCGGGATCCCCATCACCAACCGCAAGCCTGGCATGGTTTATAATGAGGGAGCCAAGTTCTGGGCAAGCCAGGTAAATGACTATGACTACAAGATCGAGTACCTGAAATTTGAGGAGGGAACCCGGTTCCCGGAGATCCTTTCCAAACAGCCCCACGTGGCCTACAAGGTGGATAACATGGACCCCTATCTGAAGGAGGCCCAGCAGGTGATTTTCGGGCCGGAGACCCTCAGCGATACGGTCCGGCTGGCGTTCATCACCCTGGATGACGCCATCATTGAGCTGTACGAGGAAACATAACGGCTTCAACCCCGGCCTCCGCCAGTGTGCGG
>OGRT01001441.1_pt1 | contig 18085 bp, 12 predicted proteins | sample 1553581 | NCBI WGS metagenome assembly OGRT01 (sample SAMEA2580113, study PRJEB22360) | human gut metagenome | biome: human gut; feature: human-associated habitat; material: faeces | place: Denmark | collected 2008/2010
CCGACACAATGCGCAAGTGCCGGATAGGAACGGCAAAATTTTTTACACTTCTATTACTTCTTTATCGCACATCAGTAAAGTCGCAGGGCGCAAAACAATTCGTTGCCGGTGCGGGCGTCGCCCTGATCGGCACGACGCTGATTCCGCTGCTGACCGGGCTTTTCGGCGGCTGACAGATGGCGGGCATCTACGCAATTTGGCGTGAGAGGAGGTGGTTATTTTGAATTTTCTTTGGGATAAGGTTACGGAGTGGCTCAAGGAGCTGCTCATCGGCAGCATTATGAGCAACCTCACCGGGCTGTTTGACAATGTGAATCGACAGGTGGCGGGCATTGCGGACAACGTGGGTGCAACGCCGCAGGCGTGGAACGGCGGCGTATTCGGCATGATTCGAAACCTGAGCGACAATGTGATTCTCCCGATTGCGGGCGTGATTCTCGCGCTGGTGGCGACGCTGGAACTGATTCAGATGATCGTTGACCGCAACAACATGCACGACATGGACACGTTCATGCTGGCAAAGTGGGTGTTCAAGACGGCGTGCGCGGTGGTCATTGTGACCAACACATGGAACATCGTGATGGCGGTGTTCGACGTGGCGCAGAGCGTGGTCAGCCGTGCGTCGGGGCTGGTGATTGCCGATACGGATATCCGCATCGACAGCGTCATCGTCGGGCTTGAAGCGAAGCTGGCGGAGATGGAGCTGGGCGCGCTGTTTGGATTATGGGTGCAGAGCATGTTTGTCGGCTTTACGATGTGGGCGCTGGCAATCTGCATTTTCATCATCACCTATGGACGCATGATCGAGATTTACCTTGTAACCTCGGTTGCGCCCATCCCGATGGCGACGATGGCGAACCGCGAATGGGGGCAGATGGGGCAGAACTATCTGCGGGGGCTTTTTGCGCTGGGTTTTCAGGCGTTTCTCATCATCATCTGCGTGGCGATTTATGCCATACTGGTGCGCGGCATTGCGGTGGAGAGCGACGTATCCACGGCGATTTGGACGTGCATGGGGTATACGGTACTGCTGTGCTTTACGCTGTTTAAGACGAGCAGCTTGGCGCGAAGCATATTTCATGCGCACTGATGGGGGGAGAACGTATGGGGCGTTGCCCCATGCCCTACCAGAAACCTGAGGTTTCTGGACTTCCCACTTTGGGAAAATGAACGATGTTTTTCTATTGAAGGCATGAGCGGCGAAAGCTGCAAGGAGGTGCGATTTGGCATACGTTCCCATTCCGAAAGACCTGACGAAAGTCAGGCAGAAGCTGATTCTGAACCTGACGAAGCGGCAGGTCATCTGTTTTTCCGGCGGGGCGCTCATCGGCGTACCGCTTTTCTTTTTGACGAAAAACGCGCTGCCCGGCAGCATGGCGACGTTTCTTATGATCTTTGCCATGATGCCGTTTTTCGCGCTTGGCCTGTATGAAAAGAACGGCGAACCGCTGGAAGTTGTGCTGCGGCACATCATCGAGAGCCGCTATCTGCGCCCGAGACGCAGAATCTATCAGACCCAGAACATTTATGCGCTGCTGGAAAAGCAGGCGCGGCTTGAAAACGAGGTGAAAGCCATTGCTCAAGGCAAAAAACAGAAAGCTCACAGGAAGCGAAAAGCGGCAGATTAAGGCGGTCATCCGCCGCGCGCGGAGCGGGCACGGAAACCGCGTCAGCGCGCAGCAGACGATCCCCTATCAGCGGATGTACCCGGACGGCATCTGCCGGGTGGACGTGAACCGCTACAACAAGACGATCCAGTTTCAGGACATCAATTATCAGCTCTCCGAAAACGAGGACAAGGACGCGATCTTTGGCAGCTGGTGCGAGTTCATCAACTACTTTGACAGCTCGGTTTCCTTCGAGTTTTCGTTTCTCAATCTGGAAAACGGACAGAGCGGAGGAGATGACCGCATTGAGATGACCGCGCGGCAGGATGATTTTGACGGCATCCGCGAGGAATATGCGCAGATGCTCCAAAACCAGCTCGCGCGGGGCAACAACGGCCTGCGCAAGACGAAATACCTGACGTTCACCATCGAGGCGGACAGCGTGCGCAACGCAAAGCCGCGGCTGGAACGCATCGAGGCGGAGCTGCTGGGCAATTTCAAGCGGATGGGCGTTCACGCGCAGGCGCTGGACGGCAAAGCGCGGCTGGCGCTGCTGCACGGCATCTTCCATATAGACACGAAAGAGCCGTTTGCGTTTGACTGGGACTGGCTCGCGCCATCCGGACTGTCTACGCGGGACTTTATCGCGCCCGCCTCGTTCGAGTTCCCGGACGGGCGCACGTTCAGAATTGGGGAGAAGTTTTGCAGCGCGTCGTTTTTGCAGATTACCGCCGCCGACCTGTCCGACCGTGCGCTGGAAGCGTTTCTGGCGGTGGACAGCAGCCTGATCGTGTCCATGCACATCCGCGCCATCGACCAGACGGAAGCCGTGAAGATGGTTAAGCGCAAGATCACCGAGCTGGACAGGACGAAGATCGAGGAGCAGAAGCGCGCCGTGCGTTCCGGCTATGACATGGATATCCTGCCCAGCGACCTGACGACGCTGGACGCGGGCGCAAAGGATATGCTCAAAAGCCTGCAAAACCACAATGAGCGGATGCTGATGCTGACGTTTATTCTGGTCAACGCAGCGGACACGAAGCACAAGCTCAAGGCGGATGTGCAGCAGTGCCGGAGCATCGCGCAGACGATGAACTGTTCGCTGGTGACGCTGGATTTTCAGCAGGAGCGGGCGATGCAGGCGGCGCTGCCGCTGGGCGTGAACCCGATTCGCATCGAGCGCGGGCTGACGACCAGCGCGCTGGGTATTTTCATTCCGTTTACGACGCAGGAGCTGTTTCAAAAAAGCGAAGGCGCGCTGTATTACGGCGTGAATTCGCTGTCCCACAACATGATTCTGGTGGATCGCAAGCTGCTGAGCAACCCGAACGGGCTGATTCTGGGTACGCCGGGCAGCGGCAAGTCGTTTGCGGCGAAGCGGGAAATGGTCAATGTGTTTCTGGTGACGGACGACGACATCATCATCTGCGACCCGGAAGCGGAGTATGCGCCGCTGGTCAGACGGCTGCACGGGCAGATCATCCGCATTTCGCCCGTCGGCAGCGACTACATCAACCCGCTGGATATCAACATGAATTACGCGGATGAGGAAGACCCCGTGACGCTGAAATCCGACTTTGTGCTGTCGATGTGCGAGCTGATCGTCGGCGGTAAGGAGGGCTTGCAGCCGATTGAAAAGACGGTCATCGACCGGTGCGTCCGTTCGGTGTATCAGGCGTATTTCGCCGACCCGAAGCCGGAAACCATGCCGATTCTGGAGGATCTGTACGTCGAGCTGAAGATTCAGCCCGAACCCGAAGCCCAGAGGATTGCGACGGCGCTTGAAATCTATGTGCATGGCAGCCTGAACCTGTTCAACCATCGCACGAACGTGAACCTGAAGAACCGACTGGTCTGCTACGACATCAAGGGGCTGGGCAAGCAGCTTAAAAAGCTGGGGATGCTCATCGTGCAGGATCAGGTCTGGAACAGGGTGACGATCAACCGGGCGCAGAAGAAATCGACCCGGTATTACATGGATGAGTTTCACCTGCTGCTGAAAGAGCCGCAGACGGCGGCGTACTCCGTGGAGATTTGGAAGCGTTTTCGAAAATGGGGCGGCATCCCGACGGCGATTACGCAGAACCTGAAGGATCTGCTGGCGAGCGCGGAAATCGAAAACATCTTTGAAAACAGCGACTTTATCCTGATGCTCAATCAGGCGCCGGGCGACCGCGAGATTCTGGCGAAAAAGCTGGGCATTTCCGCGCGTCAGCTTTCTTATGTGAAGCAGTCCGGCGCGGGCGAGGGACTGCTGCTCTACGGCGATACGATTCTGCCTTTTGTGGATCGTTTTCCGCAGGACACGGAGCTTTACCGGCTGATGACGACCCGCTTGAATGAAACGGCGGGTCAGGAGGAGGAAAACGGATGATGGAAATTCTGGCGACGGTGCTGGGCGTTTGCTTTGTGGCGTTGGTGATGCTGTCCCTGTGCAGGACGGCGGCGCGGGCGGACGCGATGGCGCAGCATGACTGGCGGGTGTTTTGCGATGAGAAAGCGCGAAAGGCTCGCGGGCAGTAAGGCGTACCGCCTGCACTTCGAGGCGGAAAAGCCCAAGCCGCCCTCTATGCTGCGGCACACGGAAAGCGCGGCGGACGCGCTTTCCGACGTGCTGGCCGACGCGGTGCTTCCCGCGGACGAAACGGAAGAAGAAGAAAACGTCGGGGTGCAGGCGGCGCGGACGGGCAGGCAGGGCGCAGAATCCAGCGTTCGGCGGATGTCCAAGCAGCGGCAGAAAAAGCAGATTCAGCGGCAGTACGCGGCGGCGCAGACCGGGCGGCAGGCGGAAGGGATCGTCGTGCAGGGCGCGGGCGAAGCCGTGTTCACGCCCGTTCAAAGGACGGAGCGGAAAGTCGAGATGTTCATTCGAAAAAATCGGGGAAAGCTGGTCATCCTGCTCCTTGCGGTGATGATGACGTATATGCTCAGCAGCCTGTCCGGGTGTATGCCGATTGCGCAGTCGCTGCTTGAATCGCTGGTCATCGGCACGTATCCCGCTGAGGAAGATGACCTGATTGCCGCCGAACGGGCGTATTGCGAGATGGAGGATGCGCTGCAAGACGAGCTGGACAGGTACGGAGAGATTCATCCCGGCTACGACGGGGTGCAGGTGGAGCAGATGGAAATCTGGCACGACCCGTATGTGCTGCTGGCGCTGATCAGCGCGCGCATTGGCGGGGAGTGGACGGTGGACACGGCGATGCCGACATTGGAGCTGCTTTTCGGGCAGCAGTATAAGCTGACAACCTCGGTCGAGAAGGAAACGCGCTGCCGCACGGAATGGAAGAAGGAATATAAACAGGTGGAAGACCCCAAAACGGGCGAGATGAAATGGCGGGAGAACTGGGTACAAATCGAAGTGGCATACACCTACACGATCTGCAAGGTGAAGCTGGTCAACAACATGCTCTCTCATCTGCCGTTCATGGTGCTGAGCCGGGAAAAGGTCGGCATGTACGCGCTGTATATGGCGACGCTGGGCAATTATCCGGATTTGTTCGCGGGCAAGCCGCACGCATCGCAGTTCAAAGAGCCGATGGAATACGAAGTCCCGGAGGCATACAAGCAGGCTGACCCCAAGTTTGCCAAGCTCATCGAGGCAGGCGAACGGTATATCGGCTATCCCTACGTCTGGGGCGGCGACAGCCCGGAAACATCGTTTGACTGTTCGGGCTTCATTTCGTGGATATTCAAAGAGTCGGGCGTGCGGGACGTCGGCAGGCTGGGCGCGACGAGCTTGTACGGCGTGTGTACACCGATTGAGCCGGAAGAAGCGCGTCCGGGCGACCTGATTTTCTTTCAGGGCACGCTGGGCGACGGCGTGGCGGGCAACGACGGCATTACGCACGTCGCGCTGTATGTGGGCGACGGGTACATTTTGAACTGCGGCAATCCGATCTCGTATGCGGATTTGAATCGCGCCTATTGGCGGAATCATTTTTATGGGTTTGGGAGGATGTACGAATAAAGCATGGCAAAGAAGATGAACTGGCGTGCGGATTTGCAGAAGATTCGCAACAACCGAGAAAAGGCGGACAATGCCGCCAAGCGCGCCGAGGAAAAGGCAAAGAAGCTGGCACAGCGGCAGGAGGAAGCGGAGAACATGGGCATCCTCTACGTCGTGCGCAGTATGCGGCTGACCCCGGAGGAGCTGGAAGATTTTCTGGCGGGCAAGCCGCCGCAGGACAAAGAGAACAACGAGGAAGAACAGGAGGAACAGCAGGACGATGAACCTTTTGAAGAATAAGATGGGGATGCGCGTTTTGACGCTGGCACTCTGTGCGGCGCTGGGCGGATCGGTGCTGGCGGTCAAGGCGGAAAGCGTGGCGGGCGAAACGGTCGTACAGGAAGCTGTGCAGGACGAAAACATGAGCGAAAACAGGGAAATTGATCATCCTGCGCAGGAAGCGGAAGAACCCGATGGGCAGACGGAAACGGGAGAAGCGACGGAAGAACCCACGGACGAACTGACGGCTGAACCCTCGAACGAGCCTACGACAGAGCCGACAGACGAACCGACTGCCGAGCCTACGGAACAGCCTACGACTGAACCGACGGAACAGCCGACGACTGAGCCCACGGACGAACCGATGGCTGAGCCTACGACAGAGCCGACGCAGCAGCCCACGACCGAACCGACCGCCGAGCCGATGCCGGAGGGCGCGTACAAAATCACGGTTCTGTCCCCGGCAAAGTGGCAGAAGGACAAGGCGACGGCGAAAATCAACATCGTGGATGTGAACGGAACGGGCTGGGCGAACATCCGAATCGTCGTGGCGACGGAAAACGGCTGGCAGACCGTCGTGGACGGCGACGATCAGAGCGCGGGCTATGCGGTGGAGCTGCGGGAAAACGCGACGATCCATGTGTCCATTACCGACCGTGCGGGCAATGTGCAGGCGAAAAGCGAAGCGATTTCCTGCTTTGACAGCACGCCGCCGACTGTCAAGGCGGGTGTGAGTGGCGAGGTGATCTGCATCGAAGCGACCGATTCCACCTCCGGCGTGGCGGCGGTGTACGTCAACGGGCATAAGCTCAAATATAGCGGAACGACGCTGGACGCGAACATCCGTGAATACGCGGACGGCAGGCAGCAGATTGCCATTTACGCCGTCGATCTGGCGGGCAATGTGTCGCAGAAAGTATATGTGAAGAATCCCTTCTACGGCAGGGATGACAGCGGTTCGAGCGGCAATGACAGCAAGCCCTCCGCGACAAAGAAACCGTCCTCCGGCGGCGCAAAGACCACGCCGAAGCCGACCGCAACGCCGATACCCACGGACGTGCCGCAGGCGACCATGCAGCCGCAGACGACAGTAGCCCCGGATATCGACGCGCTCTATGCGCTGCTGGCACAGCTTGCGGGCGGCGCGGAAACGGGTGAGCCGACCGAGGGCAAGCCCTTTTCGATGGGCGGCAACATGAAAACGGTGGATTTGCTGTATTCCAAGGCGACGAACAAGCAGTTCATCACGGTGCAGACGCGCAAGGGCGAAACGTATTACCTCGTGATCGACTACGACAAGCCGCTGGACAAGGACGGCGAGCAGTACGAAACCTATTTCCTCAACCTTGTGGATGACCGCGACCTTTTCGGCGTGGTGAGCAAGGACGAACAGCCCACACCCGAACCCACGGCAACGCCTACGCCGAAGCCGACCGCCGAACCCAAGCCGGAGACGGAGAAAGCGACCGATTCGACGGCGATGATGGTGCTCGTGCTGCTGGTGGTGTTGATTGCGGGCGGCGCTGCGGCGTTCGTCGTGCTGGGGAAGAAGAGAGACGCGCAGCCGCGCTACAACACGGAACTCGATGATGATGACGACGAGGAGGAAATCGGGGAGGATAACGAGGAAGAGTGAGATACTTCACGAACAGCCCGTTCGAACGGCTGATGATGGAAAAGCCGTGCGGACAGAGCAAGGCGGCGGATGCGGCATGGCGGGAATATGAGGACAACGAAAGGAAGAAACGAAAATATGCCGAGGGGCGGATGCGCGAGCGTCCGCCTTCTTCTATGTCCAAACGGGATTCGTGTGGATAAGCTGTGGACATCCATGTTGAAAACCCGACGAAACCTGTTGATGAATTGGGGATAACTGGCAAAAAGCGGCTTTCCCAAAAAAGAAAACCGAAACGGAAACAGAAAAAAATGCAGGAGCAATGAGATGGAAAAGCTGGAAAATTATGTGGAGCTTGCCGCGCAGACCGTGCGCGAGATCTCCGCCGACGGGGAAACGTGGTGCTCGTTTCTGCAAACGGCTTCCACCCTGTACAAATATGATTTTTACGACCAGATGATGATCTACGCCCAGCGCCCGGATGCGACCGCCTGCGCGTCGTTTGAGCTGTGGACGAATACCATGCGGCGGTATGTCCGGCGTGGCGCAAAAGGCATCGCGCTGCTGGATATGACCGGCGACGTGCCTCGTTATCATTACGTCTTTGATGCTGCCGATACGGGGATGCGAAAAGATTCCCGTTCTCCGTTTGTATGGGCGGTAAATGAGGAAAACAGCGCGGCTATCGGTACGATGCTGGAAAAAGAATATGAGGTTTCCGCCAATCGTGGGCTTGCGGGACAGCTCGAAGAAATCGCCATGCAGAAAGCGATGGATTACTGGCAGGAGCATCAGGACGAGCTGCGCGACATCGTTGACGGTTCACTCCTCATGGAGTATGATGAACTCAACCTCGAACTGGCTTTCCGAAATACGGCGACGACGGGCGTTCAGTATATGCTCCTCAGCCGCTGCGGACTGGCGGAAGAACATCGGTTCGAGCCGGAAGATTTCGCGACCATCCTTGAATGGAACACGCCGAGAGCGCTCAGCGCGCTGGGCACGGCGGTCAGCGAAATCTCCGAGGAAGTATTGAGAAGCATCGAGCGGGAAGTGCGAAGCGTTGAAAGGAGCAAAGAACATGTTGAACTACAAAACGGTGAACGGTTATCAGATTCCCGACCTGAAAATCCCGGACGGGCAGGCGACGCTGGGCAGGTACGGCAGGATGCGCAAGGCGTATCTGCAAGAACACAAGAAAATACTGTTCAACAGCCTGCTGCTGACGGGCGAACTGACGGCGCATCTGACGGAGATCGACCGGACGGCGGGCGAGCGGGTGAACCGCATGGTCAGCGAGATGGCGGCGGCGCAGGGCATGAACGAAGCGCTGAAGGAACGCGACCCGATGGCGTGGGTCGGCGCGATGAACAGCCTGAAAGCGCAGGCAGAGGAAATCGTACTGAACGAGCTGGTGTACGCTTAAATCCGGGACAGATGAGCCTTTTTGAAACGATAACCGAATATGGCGAGGGAGCGGATGACCGAGCGGTTTCCGCTCCTTCTTCCATATCCAAAGCGCTTGATATGGCACTGCGATTTGGCGGCAACAGTGAAAATACCCGTATGGAGCTGGCGTTCGACGCAATGATTGGCAAATCGGCGGATGAGATTGCAGCACACATGCGGAAGCTGTACCACGGCGGTAATGGTTTTGAAATCGACGGCTGGCTGTTTTCAGCATGGTATGCGGAAGATGGAATCTATCTTGCAGGCGGAAATCGCGCGCGGTATGCCAGCACAGCCCGCGTCATTCCGTGGACAGACGCGGCGAAGCGCGTCGGTGAGCTGATCGACGCAGGGCAATTCGGAACAGAGCTGGAAAACGTGGAAGCCGCGGGTTTTGTCAGACGGCAGGTCGCAGATCGACTTATTGAGATGTACCGCGACAGTTTCGCCAAAGAGAATGGATATCTGCCTTTAATACAAGCAGCAGAACCGATTGTGTTCCCGGACTGCGTGGATCGGCTCCTTGAAAAGATGGAACAGCCGGATGGACTGCATGAGCTGATTGGGCAGGTAGAAATGTTTGCGGATGTGGTCGAACATCAACCTGATTTGATGCGGATGCGTTTTTTCATGCCGAATACGGTTTTGCCCCGGCTCAGAGATTTGACGATTGAACAGCGTGAATTGCCTAAAGGCGAGATTGCGCTGTCGGAAGTTTATAGTTTTATCACGCAGGATGAAATCGATGCGGTATTGACGAGAAATGTCCCCATTGCGGGTATAGATAGTCGAATTAACCGATTCTTTTCAGAACCTCATAGCGCCAATGAAAAGCTGGAATTTCTGAAAAACGAATATGGAATAGGAGGACAAATGCCCGGCGTGTCGAGTGAACGCGGGAGTTCGGAAAGCCACGATGCAAAGGGAATACAGCTCAAGAAAAGCAACTGTCCCGATGTGCTGCTGAAATGGAATCAGGTTGCCGAACGGATTGACGGACTTATCCAGATGAACCGTTATTTGACACCCGAAAAGCAGGCACTTTACGAGAAGAAAGAGGTACAGGATTCAGCACGAAACACGGATTACGACACCTATAACAGCATTAAGGCTGTGCATCCTGATGAAATTGTACTGTTTCAGGTTGGCGACTTCTTTGAATTGTATGATGAGGATGCACGGCAGGCTGCGGAAAATCTTGGATTGAATCTGACGAGCCGAAATTTAGAGGGTGTAGGGCGTGTTGCCATGTGCAAAATACCTGCACACAGCTTGGAACAGTATGTGGAGCAGCTGCGAGATAAGGTTGATGTTACGATTGCGGAAAAGCGGGAAAACAGCGCCGCATATCACGTTTATACGCTGCTTTCTGTCGATCATGAAGCCGAAAATGCTATCAATGCTTATGAAGAGGAGTTTGGAGCGGATGGCACAAGGGTATTTCGCGATTCTGCCATTGAGCAGCAGACCCAGCCCACTATGCAGGCCATGCACGGCAATCTCCAGAGTAAACAGGGGCAAAACGAACAGGAACAAAATCCAAACTACCGACTTTTAAGCCGTCTGAAAGCAGACTGCGATTATTTTCTCGACGCTGGCGGTCGTGCAGAAAAGTATCTGTGGGCGGGAAATGTTCGCGCGCAGATTGCAAAAATGCGGGAGATTTATGAAACGCTTCCTGCAAAACCGGAATGGTTGACAAAAGAAGCGATTGATGACTATGACGAGCAGATGACTCCGCAGTATCAAGTTGTAGTTTATCACCACTTTGAAAATGGGTTTGATGAGAAAATCGAATATCAAACCTTGGAAGAAGCAATCAAGGTCGCGCAAGGCTATGTGAACGGCACAATGGAAAGCGATGGATTTGCCTATGATGGTGCCGCTGTTTACAACCATCAAGAGCATCGGTATCTGTACATTTATGGTCATTATCCAGACGAAAAGGCACATGCGCAGGTAGAAGGGCGCGATTTTCCTGAACAACCAGAAGAAGTTGCTGTAACGCAGGAATCTGAAAGTCCATCAGATTTAGTCGATGACCACCACCCTCCGATGCCGCCCTATCAGTCAGGCGATACTGTCTATTTGGGCAATACGGCATTTATCATTGAAGAAGTCACGGATACACATGTAACCATGCGTGATTCGACGTTGCTTTATCCAATTTCAAGGATAGAGCCGAGGGAAAACTTCGAGCGGATGCTCGCTGAAGATGCGCGAAATACCTTTCTGTTTGAGGGGCAAACAGAGCCGAATCAAGTCGAAACCGATAACCCCAAACCGCCTGATGAGCAATCGAAGGAAGATGTTGAAACTTCTATTGAATCCGGCACAAAAACCGAACAGCCTAGCGTACATAATTTCCGCATCACGGACGATCATCTGGGCGAAGGCGGCGCAAAAACGAAATATGCGTTCAACATCGCTGCCATCCAGACACTCAAACAGATCGAAGCCGAGGAAAGGCAGGCAACACCGCAGGAGCAGGAAATCTTATCCGGGTACGTCGGATGGGGCGGCATCCCGCAAGCCTATGACGGGAATAACGCGCAATGGTCGGAAGAATACCAGCAGCTCAAAAGTCTATTGACAGATGAGGAATATGCGGCGGCGCGCGGCTCTACCCTGAACGCCCACTATACCAACCCGATGGTTATCCGAGCAATGTATGAAGCCCTGGGCAACATGGGCTTTCAGAGCGGCAACATATTGGAGCCGTCCTGCGGCGTTGGCAATTTCTTCGGTATGCTGCCGGAAAGCATGAGCCAAAGCCGACTCTACGGCGTGGAACTGGACAGCATCACCGGCCGCATGGCGCGGCAGCTCTATCCCGATGCGAGAATCGAGATCACGGGCTTTGAAAAGACGAACCGCAAAGATTTTTTTGATGTCGCCGTCGGCAATGTGCCTTTTGGCAATTACAAGGTGGCGGACAGGGCGTTCGACAAGTACGGGTTTCTGATTCACGATTATTTCCTTGCCAAAACGCTGGAACAGGTGCGTCCGGGCGGCGTGATCGCGTTCATTACGTCCAAAGGCACGATGGACAAAGCCAGTCCGGATGTGCGCAGATATATCGCGCAGAGAGCTGAATTGCTCGGAGCCATCCGACTGCCGAACAATGCCTTCAAAGCCAACGCCGGAACGGAAGTCACATCGGATATTCTCTTTCTTCAAAAGAGGGAACATCCCATCGACATAGAGCCTGATTGGATCCATCTGGGGCGGACAGCGGACGGCATCCCCGTCAACAGCTACTTTGTCGATCATCCCGACATGATGCTGGGCAGGATGCAATGGGACAAAAGCATGTACGGAAACGAGAAGGAAACCACATGCGAACCGATTCCCAGCGCAGACCTCGCGCAGCAGCTCCATGCGGCGGTGCGGAACATCGACGGGGAATACAAAAGGATAGAAATATCCGAAATGGATATGAACGGCGAGCGAACCATTCCGGCTGATCCCGATGTGCGCAATTTCTCGTATGCGCTTGTGAACGGTCAGGTTTACTACCGCGAAAATTCGGTAATGACCCGCCCCGTACTCAATCAGACGACGCAGGAGCGCATCAAGGGGATGATTGAGCTGCGGGATTGTGTGCGAAAATTGATTGATTTGCAGCTTACGGACGGCAGCGACGCGGAGATCAGGGCACAGCAGGCAGAATTGGGTCGGCTGTATGATGCGTTCAGCGCCGAATACGGGATCATCAACGGCAAAGCCAACGGGCGGGCGTTTGAAGGCGATTCTTCATACTACTTGCTTTGCTCGCTTGAAATATTGGATGAAGACAGGAAGCTCAAACGCAAGGCGGATATTTTCAGCAAACGAACGATCCGGCGGAGGAAACCGGTTACGCAGGTGGACACAGCGAGCGAAGCGCTTGCGGTATCCATTGGAGAGCGGGCGAAGGTTGATCTGCCGTTTATGGCGCGGCTGACGGGCAAAGCGGAGGATGAAATCGTTGCGGACTTGCAGGGCGTTATCTTCCTTGACCCGCTGGAACAGACGTGGCAGACGGCGGATGAATATCTGTCCGGCAACGTGCGTGCCAAGCTGCGCGTGGCGCAAACGGCAGCGGAAAGCGACCCGTCCTTTGCCGTCAACGTTGAGGCACTCCAAGCGGCACAACCCAAGAATTTGGACGCATCCGAAATCGACGTGCGGCTCGGTACGACATGGGTGGACAAGGCGTACATTCAGCGCTTTATGATCGAGCTGCTGGGAATTCCCTATTACGAACAGCGGCGAATCCACGTGAATTACGCGCCGCAAACGGCGGAGTGGTCGATAGACGGCAAGAGCCTTCTGTCGGAGAACGTGAATAACTATATGAAATACGGCACCAGACGTGCGCCCGCGCTCAAAATTCTGGAAGATACGCTCAACCTGCGGGATACGCGCGTATACGATGTTGTGCAGGATGAAAACGGACGGGAAAAGCGTGAACTGAATCAGAAGGAAACGACGATTGCCCAGCAGAAGCAGCAGGCGATCAAGGACGCTTTTCACGACTGGGTATGGAAAGACCCGACCCGTCGGCATGAGCTGGTGACGCGCTATAACGAGCTGTTCAACTCGACCAGGCCGCGCGAATACGACGGATCGCATATCGTGTTTGACGGGATGAATCCGGAAATTACGCTGCGGGAACATCAGCGTAACGCCATTGCGCATGTACTGTACGGCGGGAATACGCTGCTTGCACACCAGGTTGGCGCGGGCAAGACCTTCGAGATGGTGGCGGCGGCGATGGAAAGCAAGCGGCTGGGGCTTTGCCAGAAGTCGATGTTCGTTGTGCCCAATCATCTGACGGAACAATGGGCGAGCGAGTTTTTGCGGCTCTATCCCAGCGCGAACATTTTGGTGACGACCAAAAAGGACTTTGAAAAAGCCAAACGCAAGCAGTTCTGTGCGCGCATCGCGACGGGCGATTATGACGCGGTGATTATCGGGCACAGCCAGTTTGAAAAGATTCCGATTTCGCAGGAACGTCAGGAGCGACTGCTGCGCGAGCAGATTGACGAGATCGCGGCGGGCATCGAGGAGATGGAGCGGGAGAATGGCGAGCGTTTTACCATCAAGCGCATGGAAGCGACGCGCAAATCGCTGGAAGCAAGGCTGGAAAAGCTGAAAGCCGACGAGAAAAAGGATGATGTCGTGACCTTTGAGGAGCTGGGCGTGGACAGGCTCTTTGTGGATGAGGCGCATGCGTTCAAAAACGGCTTTCTGGCGACCAAAATGCGCAATGTGGCGGGAATTGCGACCAGCGAATCTCAAAAATCGACCGATATGTTTTTGAAATGCCGATATATGGATGAATTGACGGGTGGACGCGGCGTCATCTTTGCGACGGGCACGCCCGTGTCCAATTCCATGACCGAGCTGTATACGATGCAGCGCTATCTGCAATATGGAACGCTGGAAAAGATGGGGCTGATTCATTTTGACGCATGGGCTTCAACGTTCGGCGAAACGGTGACGGCGATTGAGCTTGCGCCGGAGGGGACCGGATACCGCGCACGGACGCGCTTTGCGAAGTTCTTCAACCTGCCGGAACTGATGGCGATGTTCAAGGAGGTTGCGGATATTAAAACGGCGGATCAGCTTCATCTGCCTGTGCCGAACGCGCACTATGAGACGATGGCGGTCAAGCCGTCCGTCTATCAGGAGGAGATGGTGGAGGCACTGTCCGAGCGCGCTTCGAAGGTTCATTCGGGCGCGGTTGACCCGAAGGAGGACAACATGCTCCGGATTACGTCGGATGGACGAAAGCTGGGGCTGGATCAGCGGCTGATGAACCCGCTGCTGCCCGACGAACCGGGCAGTAAAGTCAACGCCTGTATGGAAATCATCCTGCGCATCTACAAAGAAGGGGGAGGCGCAAAAGCTGACGCAGCTTGTGTTCTGTGACCTGTCCACGCCGCATGGGGACGGTTCGTTTAACGTCTATGACGATATCCGGGACAAACTGGTTGCAAGCGGGATTCCGAAAGAGGAGATTCAGTTCATCCATGACGCGGATACGGAAATCAAAAAGAAGGATCTGTTCGCCAAGGTCAGGAGCGGACAGGTGCGGATTTTGTTTGGCAGCACACAAAAACTTGGAGCAGGCACCAATGTTCAGGACAGATTGATCGCTCTGCATGATCTGGATGCGCCATGGCGGCCGGGCGATTTGGAGCAGCGAGCGGGGCGCATTGTGCGGCAGGGCAACATGAATCCGGACGTGCATATATACCGATATGTCACGGAAAAATCATTCGATTCGTATCTCTGGCAGACCATCGAGAACAAGCAGCGCTTTATCAGCCAGATTATGTCCAGCAAATCGCCTGTCCGTGCCTGCGACGATGTGGACGAAACGGCGCTCTCTTATGCGGAAATCAAGGCGCTGTGCGCAGGCGACCCGCGCATCAAGGAGAAGATGGATCTGGACATCGAGGTCGCAAAGCTGCGGCTGATGAAAGCGGATTATCAGAGCAATCAGTTCAAACTGGAAGACCAGATTCTGAAGCAGTATCCGGAAGAAATCCGTCAGGCACAGGAACGCGCGAAGGGCTATCAGGCGGATATGGCGTTGCTGGAAGCGCATCCGCTGCCCAAGGATGGTTTTGTCGGCATGGCGATCAAGGGAAAGCGGATTGCCGACAAAGAGGCAGCGGGCAAAATGCTTCTGGAAGCCTGCCGTCTTTCGCCGCATGATATGGAGCTGGGCGAATACCGCGGCATGAAAATGACGGTGGATTATGACAGCTATCGGCAGGAGGTCAAGCTCGTTCTGCGTGGTGAGATGTCGCATACCGTGACCATGGGAACGGATGTGTACGGCAATCTGACGCGCATCGAGAACGCGCTGGCGAATATGCCGCAAAAACTCGAAAAGGCGGAAGAGCGGATTGCCGAACTGGAACGGCAGACGGAACAGGCCAGGGCGGAGCTGGGCAAACCGTTTGCGCAGGAGAAGGAGCTGGAAGCCAAATCTGCGCGCCTTGCCGAATTGAACGCCGCGCTGAACATTGACGAAAAAAGGAAGGAGCCGATGGAGAAGCGATCGATGAAGGATGTGTTGAAAGCGTATCAGGAGCGGGCAGACGCTCAGAGTCAGGGAGAAAAAGGAGGAACAAACGAATGGAACCGATGAAGAATATTCCCGTGTACAGGCATAGCGCCGCCTATGCGGTGGAGCATGGCGAGCTGGAAGCATACAAGACGTCCCGGGTGGCAGGCGTTGCCTGTCGGGATGCGATAGAAAAAGCCGTTGCGAAGCATTACAGAGATAACTGTCTGAACAAAGCGGGAGCCAGAGAGGTCATCGACGAGTTTGGCAAAGAGCGCGTGATGACGGTGCTGGCGATTACGATTCGGGACAAGCTCTACGACGGGCGATTCTCGTCCGCCAATAAAGCATGGGCGCAGGCGTTTCCGATTGAGCCGGACATCGACAGTTGGGGCGGCAACCGAAATTTGACGCTTGTTGTGCGGCAGACGCATCCGGGATTGCTCAATCTGTTCTGCGATCAGGCGAAGGCTTACGAATCGGAAAAGGTTTCGGTGCGGGAAAAGCTGAAGGCGGCAGCGAAAAACGCGCCTGTACCCTCGACGAAAAATGAAATGGAGCGATGAAGCATCGAGCAGCAAAAGAGGAATATTCAAATCAAATTCCGCGTGACGGCGGACGAACGGGCGCTGCTGGAACGGAAGATGCGGGAAGCGGGCACGACGAACATGGGCGCATACCTGCGGAAGATGGCGCTGGACGGCTACATTCTGCGGCTCGATCTGCCGGAGTTAAAAGAGATGCTTTCTCAGCTTCGCTACATGGGCAACAATGTCAACCAGATTGCCAAAAGAGCGAACGAGGTCGGTGTAATCGACGAGATGGACATTCGCGGCGTGAGCAAAAGACAGGAGCGGATGCTCGAACAGATGGCGCGGCTTCTGGAAAAGCTGAGCGGACTGAATTGAAACGCGGGAGGAGCGCCGAAACACCGGCAGCTTCTCCCGCGTTTTTTTCGTAGGGCGGCATCCTTGCCAAACAAATGAAGATGATGTATATATAACGCACAAAGGAGTGCGGATGATATGAAGAAGATGTTCAAGGCTTTGCTTTTTCCGATCTGGCTGGCTCTGGAGATTGTCGTATTTGTCCTCAAGTTGGTGATGGTGCTTTCTTCGACGGTGTTGGGGATTCTTTTGCGGATTCTCGTGCCGATGGCGTTTGTGGCGATGCTGCTGTCTGCCCGAAACGGGTTGATGCTGCTGGCGTTTGCGTGGCTGATTAGCCCGATTGGTCTGCCGTGGGTGGCAGATCGCGTGGTGTTTGGGCTGGATGATTTGTGCGGCGCGGTGAAGGGGTGGATCAGAGAGTAATCGGGATGGAAAGAGCGGAAAACTTGTACGGGAAGAGGTCGTTTCGTTTGAAAAAACGAATGGCTTCTTTTTTGATCTGAAGAGGAGGAACGATTGGCAACAACACGATTGATGCCTTTACATATCGGCAAGGGACAGACTGCCGGGGACGCGATTAAACGCGCGCTCGGCTACATTAAAGACCCGACGAAAACCGAAAACGGCATATTGGTGACGAGCTATGGCTGCACACCGCAGACAGCGGAAGCGGAGTTTATGCTGATGCGGCGGGAGTATCTGACCATTACAGGGCGAAGGCGCGGCAAAGACGATGTGCTTGCCTATCATTTAAGACAGTCCTTTAAGCCGGGTGAGATTACGCCGGAGGAAGCAAACGAGTTAGGTTATCAGCTTGCTTTGGAGTTTACCGGCGGCCAACATCAATTTATCGTGGCCACCCATACAGACCGGCACCACATTCATTGTCACATCGAATTTAACAGCACCACCCTGGACTGCACTCATAAATTCAACAACTACTGGAACACCTATAAAACCATTCGCGCAATCAACGACCGTCTGAGCCGGGAACATGGCCTTTCTGTGATTGAAAAGCCGAAAGAAAAAGGCAAGCACTATGCGGAATGGGCCAGCGGACGGCGGGGCGCAAGCTGGAAAGATAAGCTGCGCCGAACGATTGATAGGGTGCTGCCAACCGTGTCCAGCTATGAGGTATTTCTTGCGGCGATACGGCAAGAGGGATATGAGATCCAGACCACCCGCAAGGTCTTGGGTTTCCGTCTGGCTGGTGAGGGCCAGGAGCGGTTT
>OGRT01001453.1_pt1 | contig 17950 bp, 19 predicted proteins | sample 1553581 | NCBI WGS metagenome assembly OGRT01 (sample SAMEA2580113, study PRJEB22360) | human gut metagenome | biome: human gut; feature: human-associated habitat; material: faeces | place: Denmark | collected 2008/2010
GCTGGCGGCCACGCTCACACTGATTCAGGAAATCCGCGAGGCTGGCGTGCCGCTGCTGCTGGCGCTGTCGGACGCGGCGGTCTATCCAAGCAGCGCGGGGAAAATGAACGAAACGGCGACTATCGGCGGGCGGACGCGCGAGGGACTGGAAGCTTCTATTCTGCAAATGGCAATTTTGGGCGCGGCGCGCGGACTGACGGGCGACGCGGTGCGGACGATGCTCATTCGGCATGCGCCGACTTTGGGCGGCCAATGTACAGACTGGTGCGAGGCGCTGCTGAACGGTGAACCGGTGAAAGTGGCAAATCCGACAGCGCGCGGGGTGTTTGTGCATCCGCTCGACGTGGCCGGCTGTGCGCTGATGCTGGGCGCGGAGGCGTTTCGGCGCGGCGAAGGCGGCGTTTATCACATCGGGACGGATGCGCGAAGCATCTGCACCAACCGAAGCGCGGCACAACGGCTGAGTATGCGCCATCACGGAACGGCGCAGATTCAGAAAGAGGAGACGGACGGGGAGGCGGCGTCCGTGCTGCTGGATGGAAGCGCTGCGCGGCGGCTCTGCGGCGCAGTATGCCGATTGGACGCGGATCAGGCGCTCGACTTGCTGTTTGAGCAGCGAAAAGCTGCGCGCGAAGGGCGGGAAGCGGAGACGATCCGGAAGATGGCGCGGACATATCTGGAAGCCTGCCGCGCATAACCTGAAAACGGAGGCGATGACATGGAAAAAGGCATCACGCAGACGGCGAAAAACACGCTGATGCTCGACGGACGTTCGCGCGCTAAGCTGACGGGCGTAACGGCGGTCAGCTGCTTCAACGACAGGGAGGTTGTGCTGGAAACGGGAGAGGGCGAAGTTGCGCTGCTGGGAGAAAACCTGCACATCGAGCAGCTGAACCTCGACGACGGCCAGCTCGACGTGACGGGCGAAATCGCGGGCGTCGAGTATGAAACGCCGCGCAAAAAGGAGCGGCGCGGACTTTTTGGACGAAAAAAAGCATGACGGCGCTGGAACAGGCGCGAGCGCTGGGGATGATGGCAGCGCTGGGCGCAGCGCTCGGAGGAATCTATGACCTGATGGGGATGATGCGGCGGAGCCGGGCGGGCGTGGGCGCATCTGACCTGCTTTTCGGCATGCTCTGCGCATTGGGCATGACGCTGACGGCGCTGTATCTGCGGATGAATCCGTTTCGGCTATACGCGTTTGCAGGTGTGGCGCTGGGCATGGGCGCATATGCCGCGACGGCAGGGCGGCTTTTTCGGGCGCTGTACAGATTGAAACAGGATTGTGTCAAAAAAGTTAAATAACGTCGCGGAGATGATGAATTTGTTGCAGGAAAAAACGAAAAGAGGTCGAATTATGACTGTACAAATTTGTCAAAAGATGCGGGGGATGGGCGGAATGGCCTCAAAGAAAAAAAGAATCAGGCCGTTTCGGGTTTTGGCCATGTTGATGGGCGCCGGAACGCTGGCGATGCTGATGCGCTTTCCGGCCAAGGCGGTCAGTTTGGAGCGGCAGCAGGCGCAGCTGGTCGAGGCCGCTCAGGCATACGGCGAAGCGCAGAGCGCCAATAACCGGCTGAAAGGCCAACTGGCGGAAATCGGGACGAAGGAATTTGTCGAACGCACGGCGCGCAGAGATTACGGCTACTGCTGGTACGGCGAGATCATCTATCAGGTGGGCAACCTGGACGAAATCGAGCAGCAGCTTGAATTTGACGTATACGGACAGGACTAAAGCGGAGGGAAAAACCATGCGCCTTGGCTGCATCGGAATCGGCTCAAACGCGATCCGCCTGCTGGTTGCGGGCTGGAAGAACGGAAGGCTTATCGACACGCGCCGCGAACGCCGGGGAACGCGCCTGTTTGCCGGGCTGGTCGGGGGAAAACTGACTGAAGAGAGCATGCAGTCTTCTGTGGAAGCAGTCGGAGAACTGGCGGGGTGTGCCCGTGCCGACGGCGCGCAGAAGATTTTTATTTTTGCCACCAGCGCGGTGCGCGATGCGGCAAACGGCAGGATATTCACCGAACGATGCGAGGCGATCTGCGGCGCGAAGGTGGAGATTGTCTCCGGCGAAGAGGAAGCCGTGCTTTCTTATATCGGCGCGAGCGAGGGCGGCGCGTGCGGCATGATTGACATCGGCGGCGGCTCGACGGAATTCACGCTGGGCGAGGATGAACGCATTCTCGGCGCGGTCAGCCTGCAAATGGGCGCAGTGCGTATGAACGCACAAAGGCCCATTCTCAAATATGAAGATTATGCGGCGACGGTGGAGCAGTGCCGGCGGATGATTCAGCGGGACGCACAAGGTTTGCTTGCGTTTGAGACGAAGCCGGAATGGGTAGGCGTTGGCGGCACGATGACCACGCTCGGCGCGATGGAGCGCGCCATTCCGCTGTTTGACGCACAAACCTGCGAAGGCATGACGATGGATCTGCCCACGGTGGCCGGATGGGGCAGACGCCTTGCGCGCATGAGTATGGCTGAACGGCGGCAGGTGCCCGGCCTGATGGCCCATCGCGCGGACATCATCCCCAGCGGCGTAGCGATTTTGGAAGCGGCCATGCGTGAATTTGGCGTGAATGAGCTGCGTCTTTCGGCACATGGCAACATGGACGGGTATTTGAAGAAAAAATTTCAAGAAAAGGCTTGACAGACGATGGCAGATTGTGTATAATGACTCTCGTCGTCAGAACGACGGCGCTTCACATCGCGGGATGGAGCAGTCTGGCAGCTCGTCGGGCTCATAACCCGAAGGTCGTAGGTTCAAATCCTACTCCCGCAACCATATGGCGGCATAGCTCAGCTGGCCAGAGCATTCGGTTCATACCCGAAGTGTCATGTGTTCGAATCACATTGCCGCTACCAGAGAATCCAGTCAAGTTGATTGCTTGGCTGGATTTTTTTTTATTGCATAAAATCGCCCGCGTGTGCGAGAGTTTGATGTTTTGCGGACTGTGGCGGAGATGAAGGCGGGCTCAGCCCGCTTTTTTATTCGCTTTTTTCGATATGCCTGTGCAATCGGCGCGTACAACGAAAAGAAAAATCTTCAAATGATTGTTTTTGCTGTTTTTCACAACATAACAAACTCGGACTAAACCGAGTCAGAGATGACCGAGTAACGCAGCAGTTTGTATCGGCTCATCCGCTTCAGCATGCAGAAAAATATTCGGCATTTTTGCGCTTCTTCGCACAAGCTCTTTCGGCTGCTTGTGATGACTTCCTCGTTCAGCTGTACAATCTTCTCGGACATAATTTACTCTCCTTTCTGAATGGTGTGTCGTAACTTTCATTCTACCAGAGTTTGTAAACTATGTCTTTTTCAATTTGCGCAATTCATTGTACTTTATCCAGAGCAAAAATGCGAGAGCTGCTGCTAAGCGGCAACATCAGCAGCATAGGTAGTCACTCCTTTCTTGATTTTGGGTAATAAATAACCCGCTGACTTTCACACATACGGCATAGTCAGCGGGCAGAATGTAAGTTATTCTGTTCAATAATTAAACCTACAAAACAGATTTCATCGTAATGTTTTTGCCTGTTTCAATGCACAAATCATTGAATCGACGCCTAATAGTGCCGTATAGCTATTGTTGGTTTTTCTGAAAGCAGGCGTGTAATAAACATTGTTTTCAGCATCAAAACAGAATTGTTCAGCAGTTAGTTCTTTCATCTCACGCGCCAATAGATTACTTCCATAGAAGCGGCGGAGAAAGTCGATTCCCGCACACATGGCAGCGACAGGTTTCTTTTCGCTAATAAAATGTGTGACGCACGTTTTTATCGCATTGGAATCTCTATAATTGTTCAATAAACCGATTCCACCGGGTATTATCAATGCATCGTATTCTGCAAAATCAACCTCATGAATATCTTTAATGCGTCCCCTACCGATGCGGGCTGCTTCTATAAGGATATTCCGCTTTTCTGCTATCTGCTCTGTCAGGTGGTTAACAGACTGAATGGAAACATCTTCTGCGACAGGAGTGTAATCACACCCATATTTATCAAGTGCTACATACGTCAGAATTACCTCTTCTATACATGAACCATCACCGAGGCCACAGCCTGCTAATAAAACTAAACACTTCATTTGTTTTCACCTCCGCAACTCACAGTTTACCAACGACTTCTCACTAATAAGCATAGCATATAAAGCAACTTACATCAACGCCTTCTTCGTGGTAAATCAGCGACCTTTTTGTGAATACCGTTCTGTTTTGCCTGTTTACTTGCCGCCATACGGCGTCATGCCTTTGGCATACATGGAGAAAATCTTTTCCTCAATGGTCAGCTTGCCGAAGGGAATGTATGGATACCAGAGCCAGTGAACGGCGGTTTGTTGTACGTCGCTCAAGCGGATCATGGGAACGGAGTCGGGCATGGGAACCTCCTTATCTGGATATTTCGGAATGATGTCGTTCTTCTCGTTCGCGAAGCAGAAGATCAACATTGTGCTGCACTTGTGAGAGCTTCAGCAGTTCGTCGCGAAGAGGAATCAGGCGCGGGGCTTGTTCGGCGTAACTTTGCCGAAGGGTTTCCAGTTCTTCTTTCCAAACCTTGACTGTCGGCGGTTTGTCGCCCAGTTATGCCGAAAAATATTTGGTTCATATCAAAGTGCCGGGATTTTGAAATTCCGTTTTTATCAACATTTGCAATTCCCAATGCCCCAAAAAGCGGAGACATGCTTTATATTGAACAAAAGAAGAAGTCGAGACGACACGAGCCGTCAAAATTAAAAAAATATCCAATTCGGCGCAAAGACATTGTATAGATTAAATATATATGATATGATATAACTGCGAAATAAAGACGAGAGGACGATAAAGCGGAAGGAAAACAGATATGGAGGATAAAGAAAAACTCACCTTGTCAGGATTGCAGCATTTTGCATTCTGCCGTCGGCAGTGGGCGCTGATTTTTATTGAACAGCAATGGCAAGAGAACCTGCGGACGGCGGAAGGAAACGCCATGCATCACCGCGCACATGATGAGACGCAGTTTGAGCGGCGAGGTGATATGCTGACTGTTCGCGGACTCCGCGTGTTTTCCAAACGTCTGAACGTGACAGGTGTGTGCGACGTGGTGGAATTCCACCAATCGGAAGAGGGCGTAGCGTTGTACGGACAGGAAGGAACATGGATGCCGTATCCGGTTGAATACAAACGTGGCGTGCCTAAGGAACACGACGCAGATGCTTTGCAACTTTGCGGTCAGGCGATGTGCTTGGAAGACATGCTGTTGTGTGCGATTCCGGAGGGAAGTTTGTATTATGGAGAAACGCGTCGGCGCGAGCGCGTGACGTTTTCGCCAGAACTGCGCCAATGTGTGGAGACGCTGCTTGGCGAAATGCAGGGATATATGGATCGCGGATATACGCCTAAGGCTAAAATGACAAAAGGATGCAAAGCCTGTTCGCTGAAGGAACTTTGCATGCCCAAAGCAGGCAGAAGCATGTCCGTGGATGCGTATCTGCGGCGTGCTGCAAAGGAGGGTGCAGCCGAATGAGAAAAATGCTGAATACGCTTTTTATCACATCAGAGGATGCTTATTTAGCGCTTGAAAATGAAAACGTCGTCATTTTTCGCGGCGAAGAAAAGATGGGCCAGTATCCGCTTCAGATTTTGGAAAATGTTGTGTCATTTTCTTATAAGGGAGCGAGTCCCGCGTTGATGGGCGCATGCGCGCAGCGCAATATTCATTTATGCTTTTTGACGCCGAACGGGCGTTTCCTCGCGCGGGTTTGCGGCCAATCGCGGGGAAATGTGCTCCTTCGCAAAACGCAATACCGCGTTTCGGATGACCCGGCGAAAAGCTGCACGGTTGCGCGAAACATGATTTTCGGCAAAATCTTTAACTGTCGCTGGGTGCTGGAACGGATGCTTCGAGATCATGCGATGCGAGTAGATGCGCCGAGCCTTTCGACAGCTTCGGCACAGCTGCAAGACCAGCTGGAAGGCATTCGGCAGATTGACGATTTGGATGCGCTTCGGGGAATAGAAGGCATGGCGTCGGCGGCCTACTTCGGCGTATTTGACCAGCTGATTCTGAATCAAAAAGAGGTCTTTCATTTTGACGGAAGAAACCGCAGACCGCCGCTTGACCGGGTGAATGCCGCGCTTTCCATGACGTATACGCTGCTGGCGCATGACTGCGCGTCGGCGCTGGAAAGCGTCGGTTTGGATGCTTACGTCGGGTTTATGCACAGGGATAGACCGGGAAGGACGTCACTGGCTCTTGACCTGATGGAAGAGCTGCGTGCGCCGTTGGCGGATCGCTTCGTACTGACGCTGATCAATACGCGCGTTTTGCAGCAGAAGCATTTTAAAATGCAGGTCGATGGCGCGGTATGGCTGACGGACGACGGGCGCAAGGCGTTGCTGTCCGCATGGCAAAATCGAAAAAAAGAGGAAATCACGCATCCGTTTTTGAAAGAGAAGATGGCATGGGGACTGGTGCCGTACGTGCAGGCCCTGCTTCTGGCCCGGTATCTGCGCGGAGATATGGATGAGTATCCTCCGTTTTTATGGAAATAAGAGGGAAAACGATGTTAGTGTTGATTACATACGATGTGAACACGACGGATGCGGCGGGGAAGCGCCGCCTTCGGAACGTGGCGAAGCTGTGCGTTGCGCACGGACAACGGGTGCAGAACTCGGTTTTTGAATGCAGCTTGGATGCAGCGCAGCTTTGCGGACTCAAAGCCGAATTGACAAAGTTGATCGACAGCCAGAAAGATAGTCTGCGTTTTTACAATTTGGGAAACGCATTTCATTCAAAAGTAGAACATATCGGCGTGCGAAGCGGCTACCAGCCGGACGATGTGCTGATGCTGTGAGGAGGAAATGCAGATGGCGTATGTAACGCATTTGAAACCGGATGGAACATATCAGCCGTTGAAGGCGCACGAGGAGAATGTCGCGGCTTTGGCCGGAAAATTTGCCGAAGCATTCGGCGCGAAGGCGCATGGCGAGCGAACGGGGCTGCTGCACGACATCGGCAAATACAGCGACAACGGGCAGAAACGGCAGCGCGATCCGGAACACACGGCCAAGGTGGATCACGCGACGGCGGGCGCGCAGCTGGCATGGAAACTGAAAGACTGTGTTGCGGCTTTTGCCGTGGCGGGCCATCACGGCGGTTTGCCGGATATGGGCAGCGGGTCTGATGACGGCGGCGGAACGCTTTGGGCGCGGCTGAACAAGCCCTTGACAGGCGGAAACGATCCATCCGCGTGGAAAAATGAAATCGAAATTCCAGAGAAAATATGTTATCCGGCCTGGTTTGAAACTGAAAAAGACGCGCGGCGTTTGGCGATGTACACCCGCATGCTGTTTTCGTGCCTGGTGGATGCGGATTATCTGGATACGGAAACGGCGATTCAGGGCGGACAGCCGCGCGGAAAGGGGGAAACGCTGGAGCGTCTTTTAGAAAAGCTGAATGCCCATGTCGCGCCGTGGCTTGAAGCGCCTGCCAACGACCTTTGCGCCAAACGAAGCGCGATTTTGGCGCGCTGTCTGCACGGCGGAGAGGACGAGCGGGGGCTGTACACGCTGACCGTGCCGACAGGCGGCGGCAAGACGATTTCCTCGCTGGCGTTCGCCCTGTCGCATGCAGTGAAACATGATTTGCAGCGCGTGATTTATGTGATTCCGTATACGAGCATCATCGAGCAGAACGCCGACGTTTTTGCGAAGGTGCTGGGCGAAGAAAACGTGCTGGAACATCACAGTCAGGTGGAATTTGCGGATGACGGTGAGGAAACGCCGGAGGCTTACAAAAAGCGTCTGGCATGCGAAAATTGGGACGCGCCCGTGGTTGTGACAACGGCCGTGCAGTTTTTTGAATCGCTGTACGCGGCGAAGACCTCGAAGTGCAGAAAACTGCACAACATTGCAAACAGCGTCGTAATCTTTGATGAGGCGCAGACGCTTCCGCTGCCTTTTTTAATTCCGTGTGTCTCGGCCATCGGCGAGCTGGTGCAGCACTACGGCGTGACCGCGGTGCTTTGCACGGCGACACAGCCCGCGCTGGGCAGGCTGTTCAAGCAGCTTGCGCCGACGCTCGTTCAGCATGAAATCGCCCCTGATCCAGATGAATTATTCGACTGTTTTCGCCGGGTTTCGTTCTGTCGGGAAGGCGTTTTTACGCCGGAGAAGCTGGCAGAGCGGTTGACGGAGACGGCGCAGGTACTTTGCATCGTCAACACCAGAAAGCGTGCGCGGCAGGTGTACGAAAGCCTGACCGAAGAAGGGCGCTTTCATCTTTCCACGCTGATGATTCCGACGGATCGCGAAAAGACGCTGAATGCGATTCGGACGCGGCTGCAAAACGGGAAGAACTGCCGCGTGGTTTCAACCAGTCTGGTGGAAGCAGGCGTGGACGTCGATTTTCCGTCGGTCTGGCGCGAATTGGCGGGTCTGGACAGCATTTTGCAGGCCGCGGGGCGCTGCAACCGCGAGGGTAGACGAAGCGCTGCGGAAAGCGTTGTGCATGTTTTTGAGGCGGAAGGCAAATTTCCTGCTTCCATGACGCAGCAGCGCGAGGCGGCGACGAAAGTTATGGAGGAATTTGAAGAAATCAATACTCGTCCGGCCATTCGGGCATATTTCAAGCGGCTGCTTTGGGTGAAGGGCGATGAAGCGCTGGATGCAAAGCAGATTCTAAGCAGCGAACGTGCCTGCACATTCCAAAGCACGGCGAAGGTATTTCGGCTAATTGACGCCGACACGTGCACGGTATATGTGCCGAATGCGGACAACGCAGAGGATATTGCACGGTTGCAGGAAGGGCTGTACAGCAAAGCGCTGATTCGCCGATTGGGCCGAAGCAGCGTGAACGTGTACCGGCATGAATATGAAAAACTCGTCTCCGCAGCCGTTGTGGAGGATTACGAGCAGGACGGATTCGGCATTCTGATTCAGCCGGATACGTATGACCCGAAGTGCGGCCTTTCAACGGAAGCTGAGGATGCGTTCCTGATGATATAAAATTAGAGGATGCACTCGCATGCACCCTCAACCGGTTGGCTACTAAACAATTCAATATTTCAATCCACGTCTCAGCCCGCGTCATAATTCGCAGGTTGCTCCGACCGAAGTATTGTATCATCATTTTGTTGCTGGGTCAAGGAACTTGTTGATTGATGATCTGTAATACACGTGATTTTTACTAAACAAATCAATGAAAAAATATATTGACAAAGAAAAGAAAGCGCGATATCATACAGTCATACCAAACAACAACTGATATGGAGGTGAGAAACATGTCCGTTCAAATGGAAGTCTGGGGCGACTACGCATGCTGGTCGCGCCCGGAGCTCAAAACCGAGCGTTATTCATACGATGTGCCGACGCCAAGCGGTGCGCGCGGGATGCTTGAGAGCGTCTACTGGCACCCCGGCTTACGCTGGCATATTGATAAGATTTATGTCATGAACCCGATTCGGTTTACCAATCTGCGGCGCAACGAGGTCAAATCCAAAATACTGGCAAGCGCAATTCTGTCGGAGGCCAACGGCAAGGCGGCTTCGTATATCGACCGCAACGAGGATATCCAGCAGCGGGCGACGACGATGCTCCGCGATGTGCATTACGTCATCGAGGCGCATTTTGAAATGACCGACAAGGCCAGCGCGTTGGATAATCCGGGCAAGTTTCAGGATATCATCAAGCGCAGACTGCGCCGGGGCCAGGCATACGCTCAGCCGTATTTAGGCACGCGCGAATGCACGGCGCATTTCGGCCTGTGGGAAGGCGGCAAAATTGAAACCATTCCGGAAACGCGGGATTTAGGCCTTATGGTATTTGACATCGATTTTTCAGATCCGAACGATATGCAGCCGATGTTTTTCCGCGCCAAACTGGAAAACGGCGTGCTTGACCTGACGAATTGCGAGGTGATCAAATGATCCTGCAAGCGTTGGTTCATTGTTATGAAGCGCTGGCCGAGCGGGGCGAGTTGGAGAAACCGGGCTGGTCGCCGGTGAAGGTCAGCTGGGGCTTGGAACTGGACGCGGACGGGCAGGTGAAAAGTCTGCTGGCGATGGGCGGTACGGATGCAAAGGGCAAGCAGATTCCGCGGACGATGAAACTGCCCGACCCCGTGAAGCGTTCCAGCGGCGTGGCGGCGAATTTTCTGTGCGATAATTCCGCCTATGTGCTGGGCGTTGACGCAAAAGGGAAGCCGGAACGAACGCGCGAATGCTTTGCGTCGTGCGCGCGGAAGCATCAGGCCATCTTGAAGGATGTGCGTCACCCAACGGCTAAGGCGATTTTGAATTTTTTTGAGATTTGGAAGCCCGAAAACGCGGCGCAACACCCGGCAATTCAGCCCAATTTGGATATGCTGCTCAAGGGTGGTAATATCGTCTTTGTGACGCAGGATGCGGATGGAGAACCCCAGCTTGCGCAGGATGTGCCGGAAATCCGCCGCGCGTGGGACGAAGCCTACGCCAAGTCGGATGATGCGGTGATGGGGCGCTGTCTGGTCACGGGTGAAGAAGGGCCGATTGCGATTCTGCATCCAAGCATCAAAGGCGTGATGGGGGCGCAGTCCTCCGGCGCGTCGCTGGTTTCCTTCAATGCGCCCGCGTTTGAATCCTATGGCAAGGAAAGCGCGCGCGACAATCAGGGACAGGGCCGCAATGCGCCGGTCGGTAGATATGCCGCGTTCGCCTATGGCGCGGCGCTGAACTACATGGTTGGTCAAGCAGATTTCCACGGAAGGCTGGGAGACACGACGCTCGTTTACTGGGCGGAAGGCGCCGAACCGGCCTACGGCAGCGCGTTCATGGCGATGATGGGTATGGGCGGTGAGGAAAAAAACGAAATCACGCAGAAGGAACTGAACGGCGTGCTGACCGCGCTCTGTCAGGGACGCACCGTGAATTGGGCCAACGTGCCGCTGAACCCGAAAAACCGATTCTATATTCTGGGACTTGCGCCGAATGCGTCCAGATTATCCGTGCGATTTTTCCTGCGGGATTCCTTCGGCGCATTTGTAGAGCATTATCAGAAGCATCAGGAGCGGCTGAACATCGTCCGTCCCGCGTTTGACGAGCGGGAGACGCTTTCCATGTGGGCGCTGCTGCGGGAGACTGTTAATCCGAATAGTCGAGATAAATCGGCACAGCCCCAGCTGGTCGGCGAATTGCTGCGCGCGGTGCTGACGGGTTCGCTCTATCCGTCGGCCATGTTTACGCAGACAGAAATCCGTCTACGCGCGGAAAAAGACATTACACGCGGAAAAGCCGCGATAATCAAAGCCTTTTTGCTGCGCAACGTCGTTGAACAGCAGAAAGAACAGATACATGTTTATAAGGAGGTTTTGGACGTGGAGCTGAATGAACAATCGACCTATCTGCCCTATCGGCTGGGCAGGCTTTTCGCGGTGCTGGAGGCTGTGCAGCAAAGAGCTAATCCGAATATCAATACGACCATCAAGGATCGTTATTTCAATTCTGCCTGTGCAACGCCTGCGCTCGTGTTCCCGACGCTGCTGCGTCTGGCACAGAGTCACCTTGGCAAAATCGGCGGCGGCGCGGAGGTCTATTACGATAAGATGATAACCGAATTGCTCGGCGGTGTGACGCAGAGCTATCCGGCGCGTTTGAGCTTGCAGGATCAGGGCATTTTCCAGCTGGGCTACTATCATCAGAAACAAAAGCTGTTCACTAAGAAGGAGGAGAAGGACAATGGCTGATGTGATTCGGAATCGATATGATTTCGTGATTCTTTTCGACGTGGAAAACGGCAACCCGAACGGCGATCCCGATGCGGGCAACATGCCGCGCGTTGATCCGGAAACGGGCTGCGGACTGGTGACGGATGTCTGCCTGAAGCGCAAAATCCGCAACTATGTGGAAACTGTCAAAGAGGATGACCCGCGCTTCGGCATTTACATCAAAGACGGCGTGCCGCTCAATGCCAGCGACAAAGCCGCTCTCGAATCGGCGGGACATAAGGAAACGGATTTGAAAGCATTGAAAAAAACCGATCCGGATATTGACAAGAAGCTGATGCAGTATATGTGCGGCCATTACTTCGATATTCGCACGTTCGGCGCGGTGATGACGACGTTCGTCAAGGCTTCGCTCAACTGCGGCCAGGTGCGCGGCCCGGTTCAGCTCGGCTTCGCCAAAAGCGTTGATCCCATCATGCCGCAGGAAGTGACGATCACCCGTGTGGCTATCACCACGGAAGAGGATGCAGCCAAAAAAGGCACAGAGATGGGCCGCAAATTCATCGTCCCCTACGGCCTTTACCGCGCGGAGGGCTTCATATCCGCCAATCTGGCACGCAAAACGACCGGATTTGACGAGGACGATTTGGCACTCCTTTGGAAAGCAATTTTGAATATGTTTGAAAACGACCGCTCTGCCGCGCGCGGTATGATGGCCGTCCGCAAACTGATTATCTTCAAGCATGACAGTGAATTGGGCGAAGCCCCCGCGTGGAAGCTGTTCAAACTCGTGGATGTTCAGCGTAAACCTGAGGTTGCCGCTCCTCGTAGTTTTGAGGATTATCAGTTTAACGTTGATACAGATCATCTGCCGCAGGGCGTGACTTGTCAAATCATGGAGTGATGAGATGCATCCTCTGAAAAGCCGTGCGAAGGTGAAGCTGTCATGACTTTTCGGGAGGCTTCGCACCCAAAACAGCTTGATTTTAGGCCATAAAAAAGGCTTTAAAGTCTTAGAAAAATGAGCTGTGATGATTTTGTTGTATAAACTGCCTTGAATCCAAACGGATTTTTAGAGGTTTATGCTGTCTCCCCTCGCATGAGGGGAGTGGATTGAAATTGTTAGGTCTGTTACTGTATGGAGTGCTTACCACGTCTCCCCTCGCATGAGGGGAGTGGATTGAAATTACTGCACGAAGAAGCTGATGAACGTCTACGCGGTCTCCCCTCGCATGAGGGGAGTGGATTGAAATAGCTTCAGAACGATTATGTGGCCGCGCTTGTCAACCGTCTCCCCTCGCATGAGGGGAGTGGATTGAAATCCAGCTTTAACGGCTTCCTCCAGCTCATCATACGTCTCCCCTCGCATGAGGGGAGTGGATTGAAATGATTATGACGTTGTGCGTTATCCTTGGTCTGATTTGAGTCTCCCCTCGCATGAGGGGAGTGGATTGAAATAGGATCGTTGCAATCTGTGCAAATGTATACCCAGTCTCCCCTCGCATGAGGGGAGTGGATTGAAATTGCACTCGCTTTCCCAGTTTCCCAACATCGCGCAAGGTCTCCCCTCGCATGAGGGGAGTGGATTGAAATAAAAACGGTCGGTTCCTGCACTGCCCACTGAACGTCTCCCCTCGCATGAGGGGAGTGGATTGAAATACGGCTCCATCCGGCCCGATGTAGATCGAGCACATGTCTCCCCTCGCATGAGGGGAGTGGATTGAAATCATTTGAAAACGCTCATAGCCTTTTGCAGCAGGGTCTCCCCTCGCATGAGGGGAGTGGATTGAAATGGAAGAAGATGCTTGTATTTTTAATGGCATTGAGGTCTCCCCTCGCATGAGGGGAGTGGATTGAAATATCAAGAGATGCAGCAGCGGCAGAAAGAGGCGCAGGTCTCCCCTCGCATGAGGGGAGTGGATTGAAATGTCCTGCCGCTCTCGGAAAAGCTCGACGTACACCTGGTCTCCCCTCGCATGAGGGGAGTGGATTGAAATGCATGTCACGGATATCAGCGTTGAAATACCGCGTCTCCCCTCGCATGAGGGGAGTGGATTGAAATATGAGCGTTCAGCAAATCGAGGCGCACGAAGTGAAGTCTCCCCTCGCATGAGGGGAGTGGATTGAAATTCGTCAAGCGGTTGATATGCGGAGTTAATCGCCGTCTCCCCTCGCATGAGGGGAGTGGATTGAAATGTGAGTGGCGACGGCTGGACGGCTGTCGATGAGGTCTCCCCTCGCATGAGGGGAGTGGATTGAAATGTTTTATCCATCCACATCCGGCCGCGCCCTCCCCGTCTCCCCTCGCATGAGGGGAGTGGATTGAAATACGCCCGCCTGTGCAACCGGGTGGACGAAATCGCGTCTCCCCTCGCATGAGGGGAGTGGATTGAAATTATTCAGCTTGCGCTTGCAACTCAAGGCCATTTAGTCTCCCCTCGCATGAGGGGAGTGGATTGAAATATTAACTAGTAACATTTGCCATGCTACATATCTACGTCTCCCCTCGCATGAGGGGAGTGGATTGAAATGGAAAGACGAAGAACGTGTCCTTTAGCATCGACAGTCTCCCCTCGCATGAGGGGAGTGGATTGAAATCAGACTGAGATGCTTTGAGGTTAGAAGGAGCTGTCGTCTCCCCTCGCATGAGGGGAGTGGATTGAAATTTGTATATGCGGGTTTTGCTTGCTTTCGCTTTCGGTCTCCCCTCGCACGAGGGGAGCAGACTGAAATCGGTATTGTTATTTTGTCTATGAGGCGTTCGACGAGCGCGATGTGTTCCTCGTCGGCGAATCGGCGTTCATGACCAGCTTCACCAGCGCGGTCACGGGCGCGGGCCGCAAGCTCAACAACTATGACTTTGATCTGCGCGTGAGGGCTTCCCGACGGCCAACGGTCAGGTGGTACTCGTCAACGCGACGAGCATGTTTATCCTGAAGACGGATAAGCGCATGGAGACGGCCAAGCGTGCGCTGGCGGCGGTCTGCTCGGTGGAAGCCAACGAAGCGGCGGCGAAGTAAGCGAAAGAATGCGCGGCGTTCAAAAGGAATGGAGCAAATTGTGAGCAATTTGACGAATATGCCGAACGATGCAAAAACAAGAATTGACGAATCCCCCCAAAAGGTGATATAATCGCAGAGATAAGAAAATAAGCCTTTAATTCGATCCCGTGAGGTCGGCAAGGCGGCAAATGTGTGGTAAAGGGGAAAGTCTATCCCTTTGTTTGCCCTGTTCCGAACTCCGGAACGGGGCATTTTTTTTGTCACTCCTTCAGCGTGCCAGCTCCTTCTGAGAGGGAGCCTTGAGGCGTAAGAAACCTGTTCAGCAGAAACATTTTTTAAAATGTGTTGAATCTGAAAGAAAAAACGCCGAAGGGTGGCACAACGAAGTTGCGGCGGAAGTAGTTAAAAAAGAACGTTCGACAGCAGGAGAGGAAGGCGAATCATGGATACTTCAAAGCTCAAGTTCAAGGCCGACATCATGGATGAGAATGCCATGAAGCGCGCGCTTCGGCGCATTGCGCATGAAATCATCGAAAACAACGACGGCGTGGAAAACCTCCGACTGGTGGGCATTCAGCGCCGGGGCGTGACGCTGGCGAAGATGCTGCGGGAGATGATCGAACAGGTGGAGGGCGTGAAACTACCGCTGGGCGTGCTGGATATCACGTTCTACCGCGACGATCTCTCCATCCTCTCCGAGCATCCGGTCGTCAACGCGACAGACCTTCCCTTTCAGGTGCAGGACGCGCGCATTGTGATGGTGGACGACGTGCTCTTTTCCGGGCGCACGGCGCGCGCGGCGATGGACGCGATCTGCGACATGGGGCGGCCGAGCTGCATTCAGCTGGCGGTAATGGTGGATCGCGGTCACAGGGAACTGCCAATCCGTGCGGATTACGTCGGCAAAAATCTGCCGACGAGCAAAAACGAGCTGGTCGGCGTGCGTGTGCCGGAATTTGACGGCGACATGAGCGTCGTTCTGTATGACAAAAGGAGCGAGTGAGCATGAAGCGCAAAGATTTGCTGGGTCTTGACGGTGTGAGCCGCGAGGAGATCACCTCCATTCTCGATACGGCGCTGATGATGCGCCAGGTTGTTCGATCCAACAACAAAAAGACGGCGCATTTGCAGGGAAAATCCATCGTGACGCTGTTCTATGAAAATTCCACGCGCACGCGCATGTCCTTCGAGCTGGCGAGCAAATACATGTCCGCCGCGGCGGCGAATATCTCCGCCAGCGCGTCGAGCGTGGCCAAGGGCGAAACGCTCATCGATACCGGCGTGACGCTTGACCAGATGGGCACGGACGTCATCATCATCCGCCATCCGATGAGCGGCGCGCCGACGCTGCTGGCCAAACATGTGAAGGCGAGCGTCATCAACGCAGGAGACGGCATGAACGAACATCCGACGCAGGCGTTGCTGGACATGCTGACGATGCGGGAGCACCTCGGCGGGCTGGAGGGCGCGAAGGTCGCCATCTGCGGCGATGTGATGCATTCCCGCGTGGCGCGCAGCAACATCTACGGCCTGACGACGATGGGCGCGAAGGTCGTGCTCTGCGCGCCGCCGACGCTGATTCCGCCGCGCATGGACGAGCTGGGCTGCGCCATCGCCCCGACGATTGAGGACGCGTGCGAAAACGCGGACGTCGTGATGGGTCTGCGCATTCAGCGTGAGCGCCAGCAGAAGGGGCTGTTCCCCTCCGTGGCGGAATACTGCGACCATTGGGAGATCACGCCGGAAAGGCTGGCGCTGGCGAAAAAGGATGCGCTGGTCATGCACCCCGGTCCGATGAACCGCGGCGTGGAAATCGCTTCGAGCGTCGCGGACTGCGGTCAGTCGGTCATCACTCAACAGGTTGAAAGCGGCGTGGCTGTGCGCATGGCGCTGCTCTACATGCTCACCAGAAGGGAGAATGCGTGATGGAAAAGCTTTTGATTCGGGGCGGCCGTGTGATCGACCCGGCCAACGGTTTGGATCGGGTTGCAGACGTGTTGGTTGAAGATGGAAAAATCGCGGCCGTCGGCGAGGGGCTTTCTGCCGAGGGCGCGGCGGTTTACGACGCGGCGGGCAAGGTCGTCGCGCCGGGCTTTATCGACATGCACTGCCATCTGCGCGATCCCGGTCAGGAATACAAGGAAGATATCGTTTCCGGCACGCGCGCGGCGGCGCACGGCGGTTTTACGGCGGTCTGCTGCATGCCCAACACCAAGCCGGTCAATGACAATGCGGCGGTGACGCGCTATATCATTGAAAAAGCGGAGAAGCAGGGAAGCGGCGTACACGTCTACCCGGTCGGCGCGGTTTCCAAGAGCCTAAACGGTGTGGAAATGGCGGAAATCGGCCGGATGAAGGAAGCAGGCATCATCGCGATTTCCGATGACGGCCAGCCGGTAGCGAACTCGAACCTGTTCCGTCTGGCGATGCAGTACGCCGATCACTTCGGCCTGTTCATCATGAGCCACAGCGAGGATAAGAACCTCGTCGGCGACGGCGTGATGAACGAGGGCTTTATCTCCACGAAGCTGGGCTTGCCGGGCATCACGCGCGCGGCGGAAGAGGTGATGATTGCCCGCGACATTTTGGTTGCGGAGGCGGAGGGCAAGCGGATTCACCTGTGCCACGTCTCCACGCGGGGCGGCGTACAGCTGGTGCGCGAGGCGAAAGCGCGCGGTGTTCGCGTGACGGCGGAGACCACGCCGCACTACATCGGAGCGACGGACGAGTGGGTCATCGGCTACGACAGTCGGTGCCGCGTGAATCCGCCGCTGCGCGAGGAAGCAGACAGGCTGGCCTGCATCGAGGGTCTGTGCGACGGCACGATTGACGTGATTGCGACCGACCATGCGCCGCACCACGAGGATGAGAAGCGCTGCGAGTTCCATCTGGCGGCAAGCGGCATCAGCGGGTTTGAGACGGCGTTCTGCATCAGCAACACCATGCTGGTGAAATCCGGCAGAATGACGCTCTCCGATTTGATCGAGCGGATGAGCGTGCGCCCGGCGAAGCTGCTGGGCGTTCCGGGCGGCAGTCTTTCCATCGGCAGCGCGGCGGACGTGGCGGTCTTCGACCCGGACAAAGAAGTGGTTGTGGACGCAAGCAAGTTCCTTTCCCGCGGCAAAAACACGCCGTTTGACGGCAAGCGCTACTTTGGCGAAATCGCTTTGACGCTGGTCGGCGGCAGGACCGCCTATCAGGGAAACGATTGAGAAACGATTGAGGCTCCGCCTCAAACTCCGGTCGGAACCTGAGGTTCCGACACCTC
>OGRT01001471.1_pt1 | contig 17753 bp, 8 predicted proteins | sample 1553581 | NCBI WGS metagenome assembly OGRT01 (sample SAMEA2580113, study PRJEB22360) | human gut metagenome | biome: human gut; feature: human-associated habitat; material: faeces | place: Denmark | collected 2008/2010
TCGAAAGACGGGGGAGGATTGCGGGACATGGAAACGAAAGGCCCCGGCGTATTTAAAGGACAAGGCCGTGCATAAGGAGTATGAAGGCTTTTGCCGGGATCTGTTTACCGATCCGGAGCGTTACCTGGACAGGGAAGAGTATATTCTGTTCGGAGACCAGCTGTACTTACTTCCGCCTCAGATGATCGATCTGGCGGGATTAAAGATAGTGCGCCCCGGCCTTCACATGGGAACAATGAAGAAAAACCGCTTTGAGCCGTCCCATGCGCTGGCGCTCTCCATGAAGAAGGAAGAGGCAGTACGCCGGTTTCCCATGAAGGCGGAAGGGCAGGAGGCAGGCCGTTATCTGAAAGGGGAAACACTGCGGATCGACGACTGGCTCCGGCCAGAGGAGTCAGAAAACTGCCGGTTAAACGGGCAGAAAGGCTGGGTCCTGATGACCGTGGACGGCTGGCCCCTGGGATTTTCCAAGCTGGCCGGCGGAATCTTAAAGAATCATTATCCCAGGGGACTGCGCTGGCTGTAAAGAGCCAAAGGTAAGTCCATCCCGAAGAGAGGACGCATATCGTCCGGAAGAGGGGCCTCGAAGTGAAGAGGCTCCTTTTTAATGGGATGGATGAAGTCAAGCTGCCAGGAATGGAGTGCCTGTCTTCCGATCAGGCGGTAGTCCGGATTGTAGAGAAAATCGCCGGGCAGCGGATGGCCGATATGCTTCATGTGGACCCGGATCTGATGGGTTCGTCCGGTTTCCAGCTGAAGCTCAACAAGAGTCACATTGCCGAAACTTTTTATGTTCTTATAATACGTAACTGCATTCCTGCTTCCTGGCAACAGTCCATCTGGAGAAATTGTCATTTTCATGGGATTTTCCGGATCCGGGGCAAGTGGTATAGCAATTTCTTTCCAGAATACAGAATCATTTGCTTCTGATAAATCTCCTTCTGCAAGCGCCAGATATTTCTTCTGCAGCTTTCCTTCTTCCCTCTGCTTCTGCAATCTGGCTGCCGCCACCTGGTTTCTGGCAAAAAGTAAAATCCCGGAGGTCTCTTTATCCAGACGTCCAATGGACCGAATGCGTGTTGTCTCATTTTTTTCACGAAAATAGGCTGCAAGCAGGTTAGAAATGCTGTCCTGATAATGGCTTCCGGATGGGTGCGTCACCATACCAGCCGGCTTGTTTACTACAAGTAAATCCTGGTCTTCATAAAGGATCTGAAGTTTCTGGGGTTTTAATCCTTCTTCCAGCTCTTGTCTTTCGAAATCCAATAATTGTTTTTTTCCTCGTTCTATGAAACTACTTGTATCTGGACACACCAGTTGCTTTGAATCAATCCCTTTCGCTTCCAGACATACCTGAAGCCGATCACCAGGCACTGCTATTTCCGTTACACGGCACTGTTTTCCATTTTTAAGGATACCTCCCGGCCTGAACTTTGCCTGACTGATCTGCCTCTTTGTAAGCCCTGCCTCAGCCCGCAAAACCTCTCCTACTTTTCCAGACTCTGTGATCCTTATCTCAAGATATCTTTCCATATCTGCATCCTTGATAGCTCCTGCCCATATCTTTGTCAAAATGAAATCTCCGCTGCTCAAAACACGAAGCTTGTTTAGCTTTATCACATAGTTTATCACAAAATGAAAGCTTATGAAATCCCCTATGATCTTAAAACAGTAAATAATAAGCAAGCCGAAATACACATAGGTATTCGGCTTGCAAAATTTGTCATATATTTTTCAGGAAATTCTTTTTGTCCACGTCCCAGAGCGTGTTTGAAAAAGGCTTTCTGCAATCTGCACACTCGAATCCCCATCCTACGCGATTGGTATAGTTATTTACGAAACGATGTACTAGTTTTACCTGCTTATCAGTATTCCATCAGCCTTCCTGCCTCATCAATATAGAACACGTCATCCGGTCCTATATAATAGCTGTCGGAACCATCAAAGTACATTACATTTCCTTCCCCATCATACCAGTAATAAGTATCTCCCGGATCACTTTCCTCTACATAATCTTCATCAGGAATGTAGTCTCCGTATCCTTCACCATCGTCAGCTGTCTGGGCTTCGTAGGCGATAGAATCGGACTCTCGTAAAAAAGCTGCACCTGCATAAATATTTCCATATCCGGAAATCACAGGACTGAGCATCAGATCGCCATCTCCATCCAAAGTAACATCTGCCACATAGATTCCGCTGTCATTGACCAATTTCAGGGCAGTTGTGCCAAGTGTGGTAAAAGTACCGCTGTCAAAAAAATATCCCCCTGTTTTATCACTATTCAGGCTGTTGTAGATTTCCCAGGTTCCTTCTCCATAAAGCCGGATATTCATGGCATTTAAATCTCCATACTGGTACCAGCTGTCAAAATAAGAGATAAACATTTCCAGGCTCTCTCCTTCGGCACTTGGATCATAATCTTCCCCTTGAGTGAAAGTGGTTTCTGTATTTTCAACGCCCTCAATCTCCGTCAGCTCCAGAGAAGAAATGGCATCCCGGTATTCCGCCTCCATCTCCTCAGCAAAATCCGCTGAAACTCTGTAAGCATAAGCAAAGGTATTGGTATCCGTCTGGAAATACAGCATTTTCCATTTGCAGGTATCTTCATTTGCTCCGGTGGTAAATTCCAGTTCATATGCCGGATAAGTGAATTTCTCTGTATATTCCTGGTTCTGTACTGCTGTGAAATCCTTTATTTCCGATTCACTTACAAAGCCTGCAAACTGTTCCATATATTCCTCCGGGGTACCGGTGAATTCATTGTCATTTAAAGCACTGCAGTTGACGATCACCGTCATACAGTCCTCTGTCATATCGGAATAGAAATACCCTCCTTCCCAACTGGAATTGTTATAAAGAGGGCGCAGTCCTGTATAGCGTTTATTTGACATGAGGACATAGCTTTTCTTTTCCACGCTGTCTTCGTTTTCAGTCTGACCTTCCGAATTCTCTTCTGCCTGATCTTCCTCTGCTCTGGTAAAAACCGCAGCTCCGTCATTTCCCATATGAAGAGTATCCGCGGAGTCCAGATAAAATCCCTCCAGCCACATGCCCATGCGATTGTACATGTCATATCTGCCATTTCCGTCGTTGTATTCATCCACATATTCCAGATATCCCTGAACATCATCGCCTTCTCCGGTGTGATATACAAACAATCCGTCTGCACTTAAGGTAAGAGTTTCATCAGCCTGTGCATCTTCATTTTTCCATACACCGGAAAGTGCTGCATAGTCAGCTCCGTCCTCTACCTGAAGCGTATCCTCGTTTTCTGCCATTACGCTGTAAATACCAGCTGTGGGAACAACTGCTGCACATAAAATAAACGCGATGACCGCTGTAACTATTTTTCTCTTCATACCATTTTCCTCCTGTCGAAATATGTTGTACCTTTACTATACGTTTTCTCTGACAAAAATAGTATTAACTTCCAGTTAGCTTTTCCCTTCCATCATCTCCAAAAGATACTTGCGCTTCACCCGGACATCCCCGGGAATCTGTAATTTGGAATAAATCTGATTGATGTACTGCTTCACAGTTCCCTCGGATAAAAACAGACTCTGGGCGATTTCTTTGTTGCTCATATGCTTCGCCATAAGCTCCGTAATCTCCAGCTCACGATCTGACAGTACTTTAAAGACCGGCGGATACGCCTCCTCTTTTTTTAACTGATCGCACCGCATTTCCCATTCTTTCCCCATTCTGGTGATCCTGAAAAGAAAATTTTCATTGATTCCGAAAAAGCTTCCCTTCAAAAGCTCCTCTATGTATGGATAATTCTCCACAAATGGCATAAGGATTCCATCTGGAAAAGCCTGGGAAAGTGATCCTCTCAAAAGTTCAAGCGCCTGTTCTGTTTTTCCCAGCTTCCAGTTGGCCGCAAGAAGCTGGATCTGCACATGAAGCGCCACCAGATCGTAGTGAAGAGCCTGACACATGGCAAGAATGGATTCGCTTCTTCCGATCACCTTCGAATATTCTCCCTGGGCAAGATAAACCTGATTCTCGATCATTTCCATCATCGGTCTCCCAGGTGCCAGAAAATTCACCGTAGAAAGCATATGCGCTCCAAAGAGAGCCGGAATCCGCTCCGTTTGTCCGGTGACTGCATAGTAATAGGCGCAGGTGCTGTCAAAAATATTGACCCAGGTGGTATTATGCCCCTGCAGCAGTTCTTTTCGACGTTCTTCAAATGTATTTCTCATTTTTATGTCCATGCAGATAGACAGCCTTTGTGCCAGAAAATCGCAGCAAAGTGCAATGCTCTCCTGCCCGTTTCCCTGAATCTGGGTATAAGCCTTTTCCAATGCTATGTGGGCATCAACAAAATTTCCGCGCATAAAGTGAGCCTCTGCGCTCATAATCGTTTCTGCACCCTGTCCGTGTCCGTTTGTGATCTTGTAATAATGAGGCATACACTGGTTCATCTCTTCCAGCTCTTTGTCAAGATCTCCGCTTTTCCTGTGAAACATCATAAGTACAGATGGGGAGCCAAACGTCCAGCCTCCGTCACTTCGGATACTGATGGCAGGTCTTGTCATCTTCTCGCTGGCACTGCGGTGAAACTGACTCATTCTCGAAATATCATTGTACATAAGAAAGCTCTGGATCAGGTCGCATTCGCCCAGAAGATTTCCTCTCTCTTCCTCAGACAGCTTTGGATGTTCTCTGATGGATGCCAGAAGAAGTTCTTTCAGTTCCAGCATTTTGGGAATATTTTTCCAGTTAAACATGCATCTCATAAGAACCAGAATTGCAAGCGGATATTCTTTTAAAACGGAAACCGGACATCTGTTCAAAACTTCCAGAACCTCTTCCGGTTTTAGAGAAGCAAGTAAGATTCCGGCATCTTTTTGCACCACCCGGAGAATAGCTGCAAAATTCTGATTTCGCCGGTATGCTGACAAGGCATGGATATAGGCACCATATTTTTCATACCATGCACCATATCTTTCATAATAGAAAGCCTGTCTGGAATCATCCAGTGTTCTGAACGCACGAAACGCGCACTCTTTCATCATATGGTGAAAGCGGTAAGTCTGCCCGTCATTCAGGCAGGTGACAAAAGCATTCTGCCTGGTGAGCGTTTTCAGGATCTGGTGTACGTCTTCTCTTTTTGTAATAAATTCTGCCATCTCTTCCGTGAATTCATCTGCAAGCCCCATGGCACTTAAAAATTCTTTTCTGTCTTCTGGCAAAGGATTCAGCATGGAAGCGGAAAACATCTGGTAAATATCAGATGTTTTTCCTGGCAATTCTCCTGATTTTGAAAAAGAACACAAATTCAGGTAAACAGCTGCGAACCATCCTTCGCTGGATTTCAGAAGCTGCTCAAGCTGGCTGTCTGTCAGGCTAGTTCCGCAGCGGCGAATATAGGCTGACAGCTCCCCAGCGTTTAGACGCAGATCGTCTATTTCTATTCTGTGAAGTCTTCCTCCAAGTCTTACAATCCAGTCATCACTGATAAAATGATTTCGGCTTGCTACGATCAGATGCACATTTTCCGGAATCCTCCCTGCCATTCTGCACAGGAAAGTGGCCGCCCGGTCATCTTTTAACAGATGAAAGTCATCTATAAAAATATAACAATTTTCACATTTTTCCAGTTGATAGCATAGAATTTCCGTCAAAAATCCAGCGGAGGCTTCATCTTCCGGGCAGTCGTAGTTTTCCAGAAAGTTAAGACCTGCGAAGGAAAATGCATTTTGCACACTTTTCCAGAAGATGGAAAGGTTTTGGGAGTAGATGCTGATCCGGATCAGCAAAGCCTGAGTGTCTTTCGCCAGTCTGGACAGATACCAGTTTACGGCGGTTGTTTTGCCATATCCCATAGGGGCTGTTATGGCTGTCAGCGCGCTGTTGGAAACAGGCTGCAGGGATTTTTGTAAACGTTCTGATATGTAAATAGAATTCAGGCTGATTTTTTCTTTTGGCATTTCATACCCTCACTCTCTTGTTTTATAAGTATATTGCTGTTTACACCGTTTCCGGAGTATGATTTGTAGGAATAATTTTTCAAACACGCTCTAATGATCATTCTATTTTTAATTATAGTGGAAAAGACAGGAAATTCCAATGGATTCTTTTGCTTTTGCTTATGTTTGACTTGTTCTTTTTCTTCCGCTATACTAAAATGTGTTTAAAAAATGCTTTCTGCAAGATGTGTTTCACTGTTTTCGTGAAATTTACGCAGTAAATCTGACACTCATATCATTCTATTTCAGTACTAAGGAGATTTTTCTATGGATTCAGATAGATTATCAGCTCTGCCTCAGGCTTTTCTTCATCGGATGAAGGATATGCTTGGGGATGATTTTGAACCTTTTCTGGCAGCTTATGAACAGCCGCGTACTTATGGGCTCCGGGTAAACACGGCAAAGATTTCCTGTGAGGAGTTTGAACAGATTGTGCCCTTTGAAGTGAAAAAAATCCCATGGGTTTCGAATGGTTATTTTTACAATGAGGATGTAAGGCCATCCCGGTGTGCTCTTTATCAGGCTGGACTTTATTATCTTCAGGAACCAAGTGCCATGACCCCCGCTTCCCGTATTCCGGTGGAGCCAGGGGAATATGTGCTGGATATGTGTGCAGCTCCTGGAGGAAAAGCAACTGCAGTTGGTTCCGCCCTAAAGGGTGAAGGACTTCTGGTTGCAAATGATATCAGCACTACCAGGGCAAGAGCACTGCTTCGAAACCTGGAACTGTTTGGGATTCCCAATCTTTTTGTTTCCAATGAAAAGCCTGAAAAAATGGTAAAGAATTTTCCGGAATTTTTCCATAAGATCATTCTGGATGCACCTTGTTCCGGAGAGGGGATGTTCCGTAAGGAGGAAGCTCTTGCCAAAGACTGGACTCCTGAGAAGTCTGAGGAGCTTTCCAGAATTCAGAAACAGCTTTGTCTGAATGCGGCAGACATGCTGCAGCCGGGAGGACAGATGCTTTATTCTACTTGTACCTTTGCACCTTGTGAGGATGAGCAGATCATTTCCTGGCTTCTCAGGGAACGGCCGGAACTGTCTCTGATTTCCATGGAGGATTATGAGGGCTTTTCCACCGGAAATCCTGAATGGGGAGATGGGAATCCACAGCTGAAAAAATGTGTGCGCATTTTCCCCCATAAGATGCAGGGGGAGGGGCATTTTCTGGCCCTCTTGCAAAAGGAGGGAACGGCTGGACCTTCCGCTGGTACTTCTAAGACCAGTCGTCTGGCTGCAGATATCCGGAAGTATATGGAAGAGTTTTTCAAGGAAATCGGGTTGAAAACTTTAGATGGTCAGGAGTTTGACTGGAACCGGGTGGAGGTTCGGGCGGATAAGGTTTATTATCTGCCGTCTGTTTCCTGTAATTTCAGAGGACTTACGTTTATTCGAAACGGACTTTATCTGGGAGATCTGAAGAAAAACCGGTTTGAACCAGCTCAGCCGCTTGCACTGGCTTTCCGGAAAAATGAAGCTGAAGCTGTGATTTCCCTTTCTGTGGATGATCCAAGACTGGAGCGGTATCTGAAAGGAGAAACTCTTACAATCGAGCCTGAAGAGGCTGCTCATTCTAAAGGATGGCATTTGCTTTGTGTGGAAGGGTATCCCCTTGGGTTTGGAAAACTTGTGAATGGGACATTGAAGAATAAGTATCCGGCGGGGTGGAGAGTGTAAGTTTGTCAAATTTTTGCTTTTCCTTCCGCCTGCGACGTGCGTGGATGTGGCGTGCCTGGTCTGAGGGCTTTGCGGAGGTTCCGAGAAAATCTTAGAGGACAGGATTTTGCGTTGAAGACATGAGAGGACACTGTCTGAGCTCCGAAGGAGCGAGTTTGGCCTCTCATGTCTTCGCTTTTAGCAAAATCCTGTCCTCTTAGATTTTCCGGGTTCTTCGCACAGTTCTCAGATCAGGCACGCCACATCCACGCACCCTCTGCGAACACAAGCAATCATCCTAACAATATCTCTTTTTTCAACGTAAAGGAATAAATATACTTCTCTTTCACCCTGCGCCCAGTCATTCTCTGAAGTGCCTGAGCATAATCCTCCAGCTGGGTGTGATACAGATCAACCAGCTTCTGCTCTTCCCCTCTGCGCACACGATCCGTCTTGTAATCAACCAGCACGATCTCGTCCCCTTCCAGAAAATAAGCGTCTATGATTCCCTGCACAAGCACACGTTCCTGGGAATCCCATGCCTCATCTATTTCAGCAGCACTTCTGGAAATGACAAAAGGCTGTTCCCTGAAAAGAAGCCCCGATAACGCGGCGGCTTTCATTCTCTGCCCCAGTGTCCCATTCACAAAAGACTGAATATCTGAAATTCTGATACATTCTGCTTCTGCCTCAGACATTTTTTTGCTCTGAACCAGTGCGTCGATCTGCTCTTTCAGCAGCTGTGCACTGTCCGTTTTATTGTACTCAAGACATTCCATCACACGATGGTAGGCAGTACCTCTTGCCGAACCTGTGAACGCCTCTTCCGTTTCCTTCTTTTCCTCAATAAATCTTGGAACCAGCGGAACAATGTCCGGTTCGAAATATACAGCTTCTTCAATATCCGTATCTTCATGGTAACTCTTCTTTTTCAGATCCGATACGCTGACCTTCACCGGAATATCCTTACGATATTCATAAGGATATACAAATCCAAAACGCTTTTCCAGTTCCGCTCTGATTTCAGGATCCACGATTTTCTCACAATCCCAGTTATCCAGAATATCGTCTTCCATCTGCCCGGCAGCCTGTTCCACCACTTCAGCCTCCGTTAAAGTCCGCGCTGTGATCCTTTTCACCTGAAACTCTGCCGGATCATCATAAAGCAGATTATCATGGGATGGCAGTAATCCAAACTCCTCAAAAAGTTCATCCATGCAGCGGTGCCTTGCAAGCGCAGGAAGCACATAATCCCAGTAAGTTTTTCCATTCAACCGCGTTTCTGCCGGAAGAAGTTCCTGTTCATTTTCGCGGAATCTGTATAAAGAAAGCAGCCTTTTTTCCAGATTTCCTATTGTTCCGGTCATGATCAGTTTCTCCTTGGCACGCGTCAGGGCAACGTAAAGTACTCGGATTTCCTCCCCCAGAGTCTCTTCCAGAAGCTTACGGCGGATCACCTGCTTATACAGTGTTGACACGATCAGCCGACGGTCTGGCAAAATGGCGTCAGCGCCAAGACCGTAATCCGGATGAATCAGAAGTCTGGCGTTCAGATCCTGCATGTTGAACTGTTTTCCCATACCGGCAAGGATTACAATCGGAAACTCGAGTCCCTTACTCTTGTGGATCGTCATGATTTCCACGGAACCTTCTCCTGCACCAGAAAGATTTACTTCGCCATAATCAACTTCATATTTTTGCAAATGTTCAATATATCGGACAAAATTAAATAAGCCTCTGTAACTGGTCTTCTCATAATCCATTGCCTTTTCCACCAGCATAGCGAGGTTGGCGCTCCGCTGTGCACCATTTGGCAGAGCTTTTGCATAATTACCATAGCCGGTTCTGCGGAGAATCTCAAGAATCAGCTCATGGACAGGAGTGTACACCGCAAGATCACGCATTTCATTTAGAAGGACTATAAACCCATGTAATTTGTGGTAAAGAGTTCTTTCCTGCCCCTCATATTCTTTCAGGAAATTCAACACGCTGTCATACAACATCCCCTTCGGATGTTTTTCCCGCAAAACGGCAAGCTCCTGGGTAGTACATCCCACCAGCGGCGACCTCAGCACACCCGTCAAAGGAATATCCTGAAGAGGATTATCGCAGACCTGCAGATAATTCAGAATCGTAACCACCTCAAGTGCTGAAAAATATCCCGTTTTTGAAGCGGCATACACAGGAATTCCGTGGGCAGAAAGTACCTCTGTAAAGGTTTCTGACCAGCCGGAAGCGGTGCGGAGAAGGATTACAATATCTCCGTATTTCGCAGGACGATATTCTTTGGTTTCCTTATCAAGTACCAGCTCTTTTCCCACAATTTCCTTAATTCTGTGGGAAATAGCAAGAGCCTCCAGTTCCCGGGCATCCTTTCCTTCCATCAGATCCTCCAGTTCTTCGGAATCCTTTTCTACCAGAAGAACTTCTGCAGGAAGAAAGCTTTCCTTGTTTCCTTCCGGAAACACAGCGCCAGGATAAAGAGCTGCGGCTTTATCGTAAGCAATTCCACCAAGATCTGTTCCCATAATCTGACGGAAAATAAAGTTTGCACTATCCAATACCTGAGACCGGCTTCGGAAGTTTTTATGAAGATCGATTCGCTGTTCTGTACTGTCCGTTAAACTGTACTGTTCATACTTTTCCATAAAAAGCTCCGGTCTGGCAAGGCGGAACCGGTAAATGCTCTGCTTCACATCACCTACCATAAATATATTTTTTCTTCCATCTGCCCAGCCGGAAACACAGTTGGTAATCATTTCCTGTACCAGGTTACTGTCCTGGTACTCATCCACCATGACCTCGTCATATTTCATGGAAAGTTCACGCGCTGCCGGACTCATGTGATAAATATACTTTTTCTCTCCCGTCCAATCACCGTCGTTTTCGCCATTTTCTTCCGCTGCATGAACCTTTTGAATCAGGATTTCCAGAGCAAAATGCTCCATGTCCGTAAAGTCCAGAATATTTTTTTCCCGCTTCTTCTCTCCATACATACGGATAAATTCCCTGGTAAGCTCCACCAGCATTTCTACAGGCTCCCGGCAGGTTTCCAGAAGCACTGGAAGTTCCTCCTCCTTTACGGAAAAATACCGCGTTCCAATATCCTTTAAAATATCCTTTGCATTTTCCCGAAGAGATTTTACCTGCTCCTTCAGCGTATCATCTACAGGATCTTTTGGTTTCTTTCTGGAAAGAGCGGCAAAAGCCGGTTTACCAAGAAGCTCCCCTGCTCCGTCAAAATCACCGGCGGCGGCTTTCTCTTCTGCTGCACGAATGAGGATGAGATCACTTTGCAGCGCTTCATCATACAGGTATGGTCCTCCTGGCGCATTGCAAAAGCTTCTTGCCTGGGTAATCAGTTCCTTTGCCTGGCAAAGATCCTCCGTAATGTTTTTCCATAACAAATTCATCCATTCTGATGATTTTACAGACTCTAAATCCATATTTCTATAACTATCTATGCATTCTTCCAGCCAGGTATCCGGATATGGATTGCTCATGGCAGCATTATACAGAGAATAAATCAGTTCTTTGATTCCATCATCTGTTTTGCCTGATGCGTAGCATTCGATAAAATACTTAAACTTTTTGTCATCTTTTATGTAATAGTTCTCCAGAAGCTCCTTCATCACGTCCTCTTTCAGAAGCTTCAATTCTCCCTCTTCTCCTGTCCGATAACCAGGATCCAGACCAATAAGATGGAAATAATTGCGGATCACATAAGCACAGAAGCCATCTATCGTGGTGATCTGCGCCGTATGGATCAAGGTAGTCTGGCGCTGCAGATGCTCATTGTCTGGATTCTCACAGAGAGCATCTTCCAGGGCATTTGCAATTCGTTCCCGCATTTCCCCTGCTGCTGCTCTTGTGAACGTCATGATCAGCAGCCTGTCAATGTCAACAGGATGCTCCGGATCCATCACCTTTTTTAGAATTCGCTGCACAAGCACCGCAGTCTTTCCGGAACCAGCTGCTGCACTTACCAGAATATTCCGGTTTCTTAAATTAATAACCTGCTCCTGCTCTTTCGTCCAGTTCACTGCCATTATTCATCCACCTCCTTCACAAAAGCATCCCACAGCTCTTCATCTGTAAAGTTTTTCAGCCTGCGGAATTCATAGCCTGGAATGTCCATGTCAAAACCGCATACGCCACTGTAAGGACAGTAGGTACAGGCATTTTTCTTTCCCAGCATATATGGAGAAACCTGGGCATCTCCGGTCATAATGGACTGTCTGATATGAGAAATCTTTGTTTTTACATAACGGTTTAAAATATCAAACTGCTCTTTTGAGGCTACAGAAGAATTTTTCCGGAAACTTCCGTCCTTGTTAAAAGATACGGGAATTGACACAAGGGAACTGTCCATTTTTTGTACCAGTTCTTTGTCTTTCAGAACCAGTCCATTCATCTTTAGTTCCTTCAGCACTTTCTCCTGGACAGTCTCTATATCTGCATCTATTTTTTCCTGAATCATAGGATCCTTAATATTGTAATAAAATACCCCTGCAGGAATCACCTCTTTATCCTTATGCTTGTTTTGCTCTACGGTAAGGGCACCGTCCATGTAGATCATCAGCTGCAGCTGCAGACCATGATACAAAGAAACCAGATCAAAAGAAGTATTCCCGGTCTTATAATCAATAACCCTGACATACAACTTCCCATCATCTGTCTCCATAGTATCCACGCGATCGATCCGACCGCCCTGAAAAACAACTTCCACACCTTCCGGCTCAAATTCCCCGGATTTCAGCTGTTTCTGAATTGCCCACACAGTTCTTCGTACCATTCGCTTGGTGCGCTGGATCATATATTCATTGCGTGCACTGCTTTTTAGAATGGTATTGCCATAATCTGCACTTATTGTATCTACCAGACGGTCTGCCAGCGCATCCCTCTCTTCCTCAGAAAGCTCTGCCAGAGAAAGCTTTTCTTTGTTCACTTCCTTTATCAGAGACTCCAGCACCTTGTGCATAATATTTCCCATATCCATGGCGCGGAATTCATACTCTGCACGCTCCGTAAGTTTGAGACCATACTGGAGGAAATGGGCAAAAGCACAGGCAGAATAACGCTCCAGCCTGGTGGCACTGTAGGGCGACACCTCTCCATAGAGAACCTTTGCCACACTTTCGCTGATAATATCGGCAGGCTTTCTGGTTCTGGAAGCCTCCACCAGCTTCCTGGCTAAAGTCCTATATTTAGGACTTCTAAGATACCAGCTGTAAAGCTCGCTGTACAAAGGACTTCCCTGTCCCACAGCGCCCTCTCCAAGACCTTTCAGGAAGCATTCCAGACTGGTTCCCGGAAGCTCCATGGCGTTCAGGCTGAATTCCTCATCACCTGCATTTTTCACTTCCAGTCCGGGATATAGAGCCTGTATACTGTGGATCAGATATGCCGGGCTTATAGGTTCTCCTTTTCCATTTGACAAGCTGTAGGAAAGGCACAAATGCTCACTTGGCTTTGTCAGATTCAGATACAGGTAAAAGCGCTGGGTGTTCATCAGCTCTTTCGGACCTGGTGCAAGCTCCATTCCCTCATCTGCAAAGAATTCTCTGTCCATCTGGGTTAGAATTCCGCCTGAGTCTGTATTTTTCGGAATATTTCCCTCGTTTACACCTACAAAAAACAGTGCCTTTATTTCTTTCAGACGGGTTCTTTCCATATCTCCAATAAGGACCTGATCCATACTGGGCGGGATCAGCGCAACCTTTGACTTGGCAAAACCAGTTTCCAGAAGCTGGACAAATTCCGTTCTTGTAATTTCTTCCTCTCCAAGGATCTCTACCATACGGTCAAGAAGCTCCATAACAATTCCGTATATCTGGGCGTATTCTTTTTCCAGAGCTTTTTCCCCTTTTTCTTTAAAGAAAAGCTCCTGTTTCTTCAGTTTTTTCTGTATTTCACAGCTTGCGATAAACTGATATAAACTATAACAATATTCACATACTTTTCTCTTTCCACTGGAAAATCCCTGAGCCAGGATCTCAGCCTCCCTCACAAATATTTCCCGGTATTCATTCAATACTTGAATATCCTCCGGGTCCATGGTCCGGTAAACTCTCACCCACTTCTCGGACCACTTTTTGTAACCGTGGATTCCAAGGGCAAGCACATAATTCTCCAGCATATCCACCTGGTCCCTTCCAAGGCCGGACATATCACAGCGCAGATACCGGAAAACACTTTCGTAGGAAAAACCCTTTGTAACCATTTCAAGAGCAGCACGAATATATTCTATAAATGGGTTCATCAGAATGGTGTGCTTCTCATCCAGGAAATAAGGGATCCGGGATTCCTCGAATACCTGAGATGCAATACTTTTGTACGCCTCCAGATTTCCGGTAATCACAGCGATTTCTCCGTATTTCAGATTTTTTTCACGGACCAGACGGCGTATTCTCCTGGCTGTCTCTTCCAGTTCTTTTACAGGGGATTCTGCTGCAAATATGCAGATTTCTTCCTGTTTCTTCTCATAGACAGATCTTCTGTAGCGGAAAAGATGCTTCTCCAGAAAGTCAAGGGAGGTGGAATTTCCAAAGCGGCCCTTTCTCTCATCCTTCAGAAGAACGGGATCATCCAGATTGCTGGTCAGACCGGACAATGTGTGGATCATTTTCCTGCTCATATAGAATAACTGATGTGGTTTTCCCATCTGTAAAGGATTTTCTCTGGCATCCATGGTGACAGTTACCAGAACCTTATCGCAGACATTTAAAAGTTCCCGGATCACGTTCATCTGCACCGGAGTAAAACCGGTGAAGCCATCCAGAAGGAGTACGGATTTTTTCAGTTTATCAGAAAAAGGAATAGCTTTTTTCAAAGCGTCCATCACGCCTTCGCCGGTCATATAATGACCTTCCAAATACTGAAGAAAGGCCTGATAGAGGACACCCACATCCTGCATTTTCATATGAAGAAGAGAGTCCTCCCCTGTTTTTCCCAGCATGTCCTGCAGTTCTTCTTCCCGGATATCATACTGCATAAATTCTGAAATCAGAGATTTCACTTCGTCCAGATAGCCCGGTTTGTTCATCTGGCTGCCAAGATAGGGCAGATTTTTTCGATGCTGCTGCACCAGCTTCTGAAGAACCATACTTTTTCCAGTGTCATCCAGAAGCACTTCCATGGCACCGCCTGTCTCCTCGAAAATACGATAGGCAAGGCGCTGAAAGCTGAGCACGTCGATATTCAGGATTCCCTTTCCGGGGTGCATTTCGACTACGTTTTTCTGTGTCTGCATGGTGAACTGTTCCGGGACGATAATATAGTACAGGTGCTGTGGATTTTCCATAGATTCCCGGATGATCTGTTCACATGCATAATGCGTCTTGCCAATACCGGAGCTGCCGATGATGAATTGTAGGGACACGTTTTTTCCTCCTTCTGCCAATTGTATGGAATAAAAAAAGCCTGTATCTGATAAAAAATCATTCTGTTTTATATTCTATCATATTTTCCATGCTTTGATAATAGGATAGAATAAGAAGGTTAGAGCCTGGTTTTGCGGCCAGGATTATTTTTTCATTATCAGTGCGATACAGGAGGCGCAGTCCATGAGTTCGAAAACCAGGATCATCGTGTTACATATGAAGGAAGTGGTATATACCATTGCCTTTCTGATTCTTGCTGTTCTTCTGGGAATCCTGATCTACTTTATGTTCGGGCCTGGAAAAAGCCAGACCACTTCTGCTGCTGGAGAGGGGATTTATACACCTGGCGTTTACCGCAGTTCCCTTACTTTGAATAAAAATACTTTTGACGTGGAGGTTACAGTAGATCAAAACAATATCCAGTCTATTGAGCTGGTAAATTTAAGTGAAAGCACCACTGCCATGTTTCCGCTGGTAAAGCCTTCCCTGGAATCACTGGCCAGCCAGATTGTTGACAGCCAGTCCCTGGACGACCTGAAATATTCCACGGACAGAAAATATACGTCACAGCTGCTTATTTCTGCCATTGAAGATGCATTAAAAAAGGCGGAGAACCATGTAAGTTCTCCGCCGGCATAGCAATAAACAAGCCTAATTATTTCCTACCTTTACAGCTGTATGCTACGCGAAATACAGCTGCAAAATGCATGGAAAGCATACCGCACAATCGTTTTATACTTCAAGCTTCTCCAGAGCTTCCATCCATACCGCTGCGCTTGCATCACTTGGCATACGCAGGTCACCTCTTGGAGACAGCGCCACACTACCTACCTTCGGGCCGTCAGGAAGACAGGAGCGTTTGAACTGCTGGGCAAAAAATCTGCGGTAGAAGATTTTCAGCCATTTCAGAATCGTAGCCTTGTCATAGGTACCCTCAAAGGTACGGCAGGCAATGCGATAGATCTTATCCGGTTCAAAGCCTGCACGAAGCATATAATACAGATAAAAATCATGAAGTTCATAAGGACCAACCAAATCTTCTGTTTTCTGCGCGATCTTGCCGTCCTTAGGCGGCAGAAGCTCCGGACTTACCGGAGTATCCAGAATATCCAGAAGAACTTCTTCCAGCTCTTTCTCTCCGCAGGTATCTGCATAATAGCGGACAAGATGTCTTACAAGCGTTTTGGGAACAGAGGCATTTACACCATACATGGACATATGGTCTCCATTATAGGTTGCCCATCCAAGAGCAAGCTCGGAAAGGTCACCGGTTCCCACAAGAAGTGCTCCCTCCTGGTTTGCCATATCCATAAGAATCTGCGTACGCTCTCTGGCCTGACAGTTCTCATAGGTTACATCATGAACGGAATCATCGTGACCGATATCACGGAAATGGATATTTACCGCCTCTTTAATATTGACCTCCGTCAGAGCAGCACCAAGGCACTGGCTTAATTTGCAGGCATTCTGGTAAGTTCTGTCTGTGGTACCAAAGCATGGCATGGTAATGCAGCGGATATTCTCAGATGGCAGTCCCATCAGCTGGAAAGTACGTGCAATTACAAGCAATGCCAGTGTAGAATCAAGTCCCCCGGAAAGTCCGACCATTGCCTTTTGGCAGTGGATGTGGCTCATTCGCTTCTTAAGTCCCATAGCCTGAATGTTCAGAATCTCCTCACAGCGCATATCACGCTCTTCTTTTACAGAAGGTACGAAAGGATAGGGGGCAAACTTCCTGGTAAGAGAGGTCTCTTCCACTTCCACATCAAAAGGTACGATCTGGCAGTCAGCATCATCAGATGCCGGGTAGGTGGAAAGTCTTCTTCTCTCATCTGCCAGTCTCTGCACATCAATTTCTCCGTAGATCACAGTGTTCTGGAAGCGCTTCGCCTCAGCCAGCATGGTGCCATTCTCTGCGATCAGGTTCTGTCCGCCAAATACCAGATCCTGGGAGGATTCACCCTCTCCTGCTGTGGCGTAAATATAGCCGCACACCAGTCTGGCAGACTGACCCTTCACCAGATCACGGCGGTAAGAATCCTTACCAACCATCTCATCACTGGCTGAAAGATTGACGATAATATGGGCACCGCCCTGTGCCAGATTTACACTAGGCGGAAGTGGAACCCACAGATCCTCGCAGATCTCCGCGCCAACTGTCAGCTCCGGCAGTCCTTCACATGAGAAAATCAGATTGCTGGCAAAAGGTACGCTTTCCTCCCCAACTGTCACATCTGTCCACACATCTGCCCCGGAAGCAAAGTGTCTCTGCTCATAGAATTCATTATAGTTTGGAATATGAGTCTTAGGTACAAATCCAAGAATATTTCCGTGGTTCAATACTGCTGCCACATTGTAGAGCTTGCCGTTCATCCGCATAGGAAGTCCCACAAAGATCAGCGCATCCACATCCGCAGTCTCCTCTGCAATAGTCAGAAGGCTCTCCCATGCACTGTCCAGCAGTCTTCTCTGAAGGAAAAGATCCTGGCAGGTATAGCCTGTGATGCAAAGCTCCGGCAGTACCATCAGCTTTGCATGCTGTGTCTCCATTTCACGGATTACTTCCAGAATTGCCCTGGTATTGGCCTTACAATCAGCAACTGTAACCTGCGGCGTTCCTGCCGCTACTTTAATAAATCCCTGATTCATATCCTAGTCCTCTCTTATCCAACCATTTCCACGCCTTAGAGTGTGTTTGAAAAAGGCTTTCTGCAAGATGTGCGTCACAATTTGTGGGAGA
>OGRT01001477.1_pt1 | contig 17654 bp, 10 predicted proteins | sample 1553581 | NCBI WGS metagenome assembly OGRT01 (sample SAMEA2580113, study PRJEB22360) | human gut metagenome | biome: human gut; feature: human-associated habitat; material: faeces | place: Denmark | collected 2008/2010
AAAGAAGAACCGCAGAATTTGGATGAAGAGCGTGAGCAATGGAAAGATGCTTTGCGAGAATTATCGGCCTTCTATCTGCCGGATAACGGAATAAGCATCTTCTATCAATGTAGCCGGATAATCATTTATTTCCAGAATGCGGATGGCGTTCCGCTGGTAGAGGTTGCCTGCCTTTAATTTATAATCGAACGAGAGAATGCCATTGGCTATCGTTTCACAGAAATGATACAGGTCGTATTCACTTTTCAGGAATGTTCCTAATTCCGCATCGTGGGTGGAGACAATTACGATGTTGTTCGAGGTGTTCAGGTATGACAGGACCGCTTTGGCTGCCGCTATCCGCTCGGTGGTGTTGGTTCCCTTAAATATTTCGTCCAGCAGGAAAAGGTTGATATGTTCGCTACGGCTGCATGATAGCATATCGCGGATCGACTCCACTTCTTTCAGATAGAAACTTTTGCCGTCGGAAAGGCTGTCGGAAAGCATCAGGGCGGCATGGATCATGACAGGCGTTTTCATCTGCATCCGCCGGGCAAAAGCTGTATGAAGCGTCTGTGCCGCTAGCATATTGACGCCCAGGGTACGGATGAAAGTAGTCTTTCCCGACATATTCGAACCGGTAAACAGGATGGAGCGGCCTTCGATCCGGATCGTATTGGCAACACAGTTCTTGAGCAGGGGATGAAACATCTCCTCCGTCTCCATCCGCACCTCGCCTTCCGGCTTTTCCGGCAGACAGTAATAAGGCAGGCTCTTCCGCAGAAAAGCGACCGACGACAGACTGTCTGCCAACCCGACAAAACGAAACACCGTCTCTATCTGCCGGTTCTTATCTTTCAGCAGGGTGATCACTTTATGATAGGCGATCGGTTCCGCCAGAAAGAAGATTTTGACGCATTCCATGATCGCCCAAAGGATGACAGCCAGGTCGCTGTCCATCTTCGATTCCATCCGCAGGTGGCCGCTCGCCTTTCTCAGTGTTTCCAATGAAGACAGCGCCTCCGGAACCTCTTTGCCGAGTTCCGTGAAAAGCGGGTTCTTCGATAGTTTGCCCGAAATATTCAGCAAACGTATCAGTTGGGGGATGGATATCAGAAAATTCAGATTGTTCGGCTTGTTCCCGTAATGAATAACGCCGTTCACAAGTATTGCTGCAATCAACAAAAGCAGCCATGCTCCCGCCTGATAGAAATATAACAATAGAAGGAAGAAGCTCGGCAGGAAACCACAAACGCGAAACAAGATTTTCCTCCATACAGGAACAGCCGGAAATCCTATACCCATCAGCGACGCAATACTATATGCTTCATGGGTATTCAGGATTTGCAGGTCTTTGACAAGTTCTTCTTGCAAATCCGGATGCGACGACAGCTTGTTTATAAGGGCTTCATGCCGTTCTATTTCGCCCGCTTTGTCCGGGATGATCCGCATCAGGTTATACAGATACTGCTGCCCGACGCGTGAGGCGGTGCGGTCGGAAAACATGAAAAGATCCTCGAAACCCAGATCGGAGCAGGTCTGGTCGGACAATACGCCCAAAGCATTCCGGTGCGTATCGAAACGGAAGAAGGAAGAGATATCAAAGAAATTATAACTCTCGGCTTTCTCTTCTCCCTTATAGCTTGGAGTCTGTTTCCATGGTTTCCAGATATTCATAGATCGTAACTGTTTTATGTCTTGTGTCAAAAGTATATCTTTTTCGTTAATATTCAGTACTACCCGTATTATTTAGTTCCAAAATGCGTATGTTTGTCACAACAAAAAGATAAAAAGAGGATATGCTTAATTTAGAAGAACTTTGTACCCAGGTACAACAGATAGCCCGGCAAGCCGGGACTTTCCTGAAAGAAGAACGGCGTAAGTTCGACCGTACACGTGTAGAAGAAAAAAGTGCTCACAATTACGTATCGTATGTCGACAAGGAATCGGAAAAATGGCTGATCGCCCAACTCTCCGCCTTGCTTCCCGAAGCAGGCTTCATCGCCGAAGAAGGCAGCGGCAGCCTGACTGACGAAAACTATTGCTGGCTGGTAGACCCGCTGGATGGGACCTCCAACTATATCCACGATGTCGCCCCTTACTGTGTCAGCATCGCCCTGCGTAATAAAAAAGAATTGCTGATCGGTGTCGTTTACGAAGTCTGTCGCGACGAATGCTTCTACGCCTGGAAAGGCAGTAAAGCCTATCTGGATGGCAGGGAGATACACGTATCGGACGTATCCGACCTGGATAAAGCCTTTATCGACCTGGGATTTCCTTATAACTCCGATGCTTACCGCCCGGTGGCCCTTCGCCTGGTCGACCGGTTATACGGTTTCGCCGGAGGAACGCGTCTGATGGGAGCGGCGGCTGCCGAAGTCTGCTATATCGCCGCCGGACGTTTCGAAGCGCGTATCGAAGCCTGGATCGGTCCCTGGGATATAGCGGCAGGTGCCCTGATCCTGATGCAGGCCGGTGGTAAAGTGACCGACTTCAGTGGTGGCGACAACTGGCAGTCGGGAGACGAAGTGCTTGCCACCAACGGAGCGATGCACGAGACACTTATGCAGTTGGTCAGGGAGTAACTTATCCTTTGATCAGATAGATCATATAGGCAATATAGCATAGGACCATAACAATCCCTTCGAGGCGTGTTATGGTGCGCTTTCTGATAAACAGCCCGAACAGGTAAAGCAATACGCATGAACCGATCAGAACCCCGAGGTCCACATTGGTAATTCCTTTCATATTCAGCGGACTGATGGTCGCACTGCAACCCAATACAAAGAATATATTGAACAGGTTCGAACCGATCACATTCCCGATCGCCATCTCCGGATTTTTCTTCAAGGCGGCAACGACCGAGGTGGCGAGTTCGGGCAGGGAAGTTCCTCCGGCAACCAGCGTCAGGCCGATAATAGACTCACTGACACCCAAGCCACGCGCAATCCCTGATGCTCCGTCTACGAAGAACTGCCCTCCATAAATCAAACCGGCAAGACCGCCGGCAATGAATAACCCGGATTTCCATACGGGCATCAATTTGATTTTCGTCTCTTCCTCTCCGTTCCCGTTATGTGCAATGGCAAATGTATAACCCAGAAAGATCGCAAAGAAACAGAGCAGCAGCATCCCGTCGCTGCTGCTGATTGTATTTTCAGTCGCTCCGTTTATCAACACGTCATTTCCGCAGATAAATAAAACGACAGATGCCAGGATACATAACGGAATCTCTTTGCTGAGCGTCCCTTTATTCATCCCGATGGGAACAATGGCTGCCGTGCAACCTACAATCATAAGGGTATTGAAAATATTACTTCCGACAACATTCCCGATGGCCATATCCGCACTTCCTTTCAGTGCCGATACAATGCTGACAGTCAGTTCGGGGGCGGATGTACCGAAGGCTACGATTGTCAATCCGATAACAAGGGAGGAGATGTTAAAGCGTTTGGCTACCGAAGCAGCCCCATCGGTCAGTGCATTTGCGCCGACCAGGATGAGGAGTAATCCGCCGATCAGGGCAACGATATCCATTAGAATGGCAGATCGTCGATCGGGTTAGCCGGACCGAAGTCGGGAGCGGCAGATGCTGTCGGGGCAGATGCCGGTGCAAAGTTTTCCGGAGTCATGGCTCCCGGTGCTGACTGGGGAGCGCCCGCCATCGGACGGTCTACCTTCCAGGCACTGATGTTGGTGAACCAACGTCCCTGATACTCGCGGCTGTCTATATCGAATGATACTGTCAATTCTTCTCCGGGTTGAATAGCTGCTTGTTCGATGCGGTCGGCACCGAAGATCTGGAAGCAGACTTTCTTAGGGTATTGGTCGTGTGTCTCTAATACGTATTCTTGTTTTTTCCACTCGTTTCCAGCTTTGCTGGTTCCGCTCTGCGCTGGCAGTACGGCGATAATTTTTCCCGTAATTTCCATGTTTATTGTTCTATTAAATTGTCGGCGAAGGTACGCTTTTCCGGCGTAACCTGCTAATTGTTTGACTTAGATTTTCTCTTCCTGAGGCAATTCGGAAGGGTCGAGCGCGTCGAAGGCAGCTTTCATAGAGAGCAGTTCTTCCTTTATCTGCTTCAGCTTATTAACGATCTCTTCCTGCCGGATGGTTGTTTCCCTGTTATCCTTTAGTTTTTGCCGGGCACCAGCCAGGGTCATTCCCCGCTCTTTTACCAGATGGAAGATCAGGCGGACGGCGTCGATGTCTTCCTGTTTATAGAAACGGGTTCCTTTAGGCGTCTTGCGTGGACGGATGATATCGAATTCTTTCTCCCAGAAACGCAGTGTCGATTCGTTCACGTCGAACATCTGCGCCACCTCGCTGATGGAGAAATATAACTTCAGATTTTTATCTTTATTTAATGCCATTGTATTAAAGATGTTTAATCCATTACCTGGCCATGGTTTTCTGCAATCTGAATCATACGGTCGTATTCTTCCGGTGTCAGGTCCATATAGTAATATCTGGACGGATTATCATGTTTACCACGAACTATCACTTCATAATGCAGGTGCGGGCCGGTCGATTTACCGGTGTTACCTACTTCACCAATCACTTCACCGCGTGTCACTTTCTGTCCGACGCGTTTTCTGAATTTGCTCATATGACCGTATAATGTCTGGAATCCATAGCCGTGATCGATCATCAGGCAGTTCCCGTAACCCTGTTTCCAGGCGGCAAAAGTGACGACTCCATCGCCGGTTGCATAGATTTCCGTTCCTACTTTGGCGGAGAAGTCCATGCCGGAGTGGAAACGCGGAGTTCGGTAGATCGGGTCGATACGTACACCATAGCCGGATGCCGTGCGACGCAGGTCCTTGTTGGAGATTGGCTGGATGGCAGGGATGCAGCGGCTGCGTTCTTCCTGGTTCTTACCCAGTTTAATCAACTCTTCCAACGAGTTGGATTGTATATAAAGTTGTTTGCTGAGCATGTCCATCTTCTGGGTGGTAGAGACAACCAGTTCCGGATTGGACAGGTTCAGCAGATGTTCGTAGCGGTTGGTTCCCCCGAAACCTGATTTACGCACCGATTCGGGAATAGATTCGGCCTGGAAGATGGCGCGGTACAGGTTCTCATCCCTTTGCTGTATATCATCCAACACTTCCAGCGCATTGGTGAGCCGTAATGAAAGTACTTCATACTGAGTCTGCAACAGCTTGTTTTCCTTCTTCATCAAAGACTCGACCGGCGAATCGATCGTGTACATCATAATAAAGAATACACCGATACCGATTGCCGCACCGATGCTTAAATGACGGAGCACAATGAAGAAACGGTCTCTGGCGGAGGGGTAAACACGGTCGTAACTGAGCGTATTCGGGTTATATAAGTAATATGTTTTTCTTGTTTTAAACAGTTTCATTGAATATTTTATTGCTTGGATACGTGCAAAAATAATAATTTGCAGTACTTTTGCAAATTGTTTTTCAGAATATTAACGAGAACTATATAATAGATTATGTTGACAGCAAAAGAAATTCGTGAATCGTTTAAAGAGTTCTTCGCTTCCAAGCAGCACCAGATTGTACCGTCTGCTCCTATGGTCGTGAAGGGGGACCCGACATTGATGTTCACCAATGCGGGCATGAACCAGTTTAAGGATATAATCCTGGGAAATGTACCCATTAAATATTCACGTGTCGCGGACTCGCAGAAATGTCTTCGTGTTAGCGGTAAACATAACGACCTGGAAGAGGTAGGACATGATACCTATCACCACACGATGTTCGAAATGTTGGGAAACTGGTCGTTCGGTGATTATTTCAAGAAAGAGGCCATCGGATGGGCATGGGAATATCTGGTGGATGTCCTGAAGCTGGACCCGAAACGTTTGTATGCAACCGTATTCGAAGGAAGCCCTGCCGAAGGTTTGTCGCGCGACGACGAAGCTGCCGGTTACTGGGAACAGTTCCTGCCGAAAGATCATATTATCAATGGTAACAAACATGATAACTTCTGGGAAATGGGTGATACCGGTCCTTGCGGTCCCTGTTCGGAAATTCATATAGACCTTCGCTCTGACGAAGAACGTGCAGTATCTAGCGGTGCAGAGATGGTAAACAAAGACCATCCGCAGGTAATCGAGATCTGGAACCTGGTGTTTATGCAGTTCAACCGCAAAGCCGACGGATCGTTGGAACCGTTGCCTGCGAAGGTGATCGATACGGGTATGGGATTCGAACGCCTGTGTATGTCATTGCAGGGTAAGACTTCCAACTACGATACCGATGTATTCCAGCCGATCATCCAGGTGATTGCCGAAAAGACCGGAACAAAATACGGTGACAACAGACAACAGGATGTGGCTATGCGCGTTATTGCCGATCATATCCGTACAATCGCGTTCTCTATCACAGACGGACAGTTGCCGTCGAACGCAAAGGCCGGTTACGTAATCCGCCGTATCCTTCGCCGTGCCGTTCGTTACGGTTATACGTTCCTCGGACGCCGCGAAGCTTTTATGTATAGCTTGTTGCCTGTCCTGATCGAGACGATGGGCGATGCCTATCCCGAACTGGTTGCCCAGAAGACGCTGATCGAAAAGGTAATCAAGGAAGAAGAAGAATCGTTCCTGCGCACGTTGGAAACAGGTATTCGTCTGCTGGATAAGAAGATTGAAGAAACAAAGGCTGCCGGAAAAACCGTTATCAGCGGTGTGGATGCCTTTACATTATATGATACATACGGATTCCCGTTGGACCTGACCGAACTTATCCTGCGTGAAAACGGCATGGAAGTGAATATCGAAGAGTTCAATGCGGAAATGCAGAAACAGAAAGAGCGTGCCCGTAATGCGGCTGCTATCGAAACCGGTGACTGGGTGGTCCTGAAAGAGGGCGAATCCAAATTCGTTGGTTACGACCTGTTCGAATGTGAAGCCGAAATCCTGCGTTACCGTAAAATCAAGCAGAAGAATAAAGAGTTGTTCCAGATCGTTCTCGACCAGACTCCGTTCTACGCAGAGATGGGTGGACAGGTAGGTGATACCGGATGGCTGATTGCCGACGATGAAAAGCTGGATGTAGTAGATACGAAGCGTGAAAACAACCTGCCGGTACATTTCGTCACTCGTTTGCCGAAAGATGTAACAGCCACTTTCACCGCTAAGATCAACGAAAAGAAACGTATCCAGTGCGAATGTAACCACTCGGCAACTCACTTGCTGCATGAGGCATTGCGCGAAGTATTGGGCACACATGTCGAACAGAAAGGTTCGTATGTTTCTCCCGAAGCGCTTCGTTTCGACTTCTCTCATTTCCAGAAAGTGACCGACGAAGAAATCCGCCAGGTAGAAAAGCTGGTAAGCGAAAAGATTCGTGCCAACTATCCGTTGGAAGAGCATCGCAATATGCCGATAGCCCAGGCGCAGGCTTTGGGTGCTATGGCGTTGTTCGGTGAAAAGTATGGCGAGGAAGTACGTGTCGTTAAATACGGTTCTTCTATCGAGTTGTGCGGTGGTACGCATATCCCGGCAACCGGTATGATCGGTTCGCTGCGTGTGATTGCCGAAAGTTCTATCGCAGCCGGTGTACGCCGTATCGAAGCGGTGACGGCCGAAGGGGCAGAAAACTACACCTTTATGTTGCAGGATTCCATGCGTGAGTTGCGTGCTTTATTTAATAATGTACCGAACCTGGCACAGACGATCCGTAAGTCTATCGAAGAAAATGCGGAACTGAAGAAACAGGTTAGCGACTATGTAAAGGAAAAGGTCGCTATGTTGAAGAAAGAACTGATCGCCAAGGCTGTTGAACGCCACGGAGTGAAGGTGGTTGTCTTCCGTGGTGAGGCGAATGTAGATGCCATCAAAGACCTGGCCTTCCAGATCAAGGGTGAAAGCAATAGCGATGAGAAAGTGTTCTTCGTGGCCGGTATCAAGGACGGTGCAAAATGTGCTTTGATGGTGATGCTGAGCGAACCGCTTGTTGCCGAAGGACTGAATGCCGGTAAACTGGTCAAAGATGCAGCCAAACTGATTCAGGGTGGCGGTGGCGGACAGGCCCACTTTGCAACTGCCGGCGGTAAAAACTCCGACGGTTTAGCCCAGGCCGTAGAGCAGATTCTGGAAGCGGCTGATTTGAAGTAATAAAATATATTAGATATCTCTGTAAGAAGGGGGAGTATCAGGTAATGCTGGTACTTCCCTTTTGTTTTTCAACGTAGTCTGCGATCTTAAATCTAGTCAGGAAGACTTAGATACACCTCTATTAAAAAGCATGAGTCCAGCATAGACTATGGTAATAACGTTTACAAAGGTATGTAAATATCATAGAAAGCAAAACCTTACAGCAATTATTTCATTGGGTGAAGCAATTAAAGTATCAAATTATTCCAAAATTATCAGCCTCTGTTTATACTATTACAGCATGAAAAGGGGAATTTTATATCCTTTCAGAGAAATAGCTCTACTCGTAAGTGACAGTATTTTAGCAGTATACTTCTTTTGATATCTAATGGTTGTCTTTATTACCATAGTCTATGCTGAACTATTCATTTTATAATACATATGGATAACAAACAACCGATATCACTAGTATTAGTAAAATTTCTCCCGGTAAACCTGCTGAAAGACAGCTTGTTTGCGCAGGTGTTATCGCCTGTCGGAACCTCTGTTATCCTTAGGTCGGACAGTCGGGCAAATACACAAATCCGAGCCCTGAAAGCTGCGAAACCAGCCGTTATCATTACCCCGTTTCTACCTCTGTTTTCCGTCGTTTGGGACTTGCTCGTTGCAACTTCATTATTAACTACAAATACGTCATACCATGGCAGAAAAAACATTTCTAACTGTCGACCTGTACGATAACGTACTGACAGAAAAGTCTAACGACTACACAGGCAAAGTGTCCATCACCGGCACTATCCACAACACTGATATCGCTGACCGTATCGTGAAGGCGCGTACTGAATTTCGGCCCGAAACGATCGTGACCATCCTCGGCATGTCCGACGAGATCAAAGTGGCGGCTATTGCAGAAGGCAAAAGTGTGGTGGACGGCGTAGGCCAGTGGCTGCTCAACTTCAGCGGGCCGCTGGAGGGTGAAAAGCCTGCCTTCGACGCAACGAAGCATAAATTCGGTGTCACATTTACTCCCGGGCGTGCCTTGCTGAAATTATTGAAACAATTGACGGCCAACTTCCGCGTGGCTACAACCGGTCCGGTGGTGAACGATTTTACCGACTCTGCCTCCAAGCTTGTCAGCCAGCAGATCACGCCGAATTCGCCCGCCATCATTACTGGATCAAATCTGTTGATTAAGGGCGATAATCCGTCGGTAGGCATCTATTTTACACCCGACGGGGCCGATAAAACACCGGTCAAGGTAGACCTGATCGTGGCTAATACAACATCGCAAATCATTATCCAGGTGCCGAACCTGCCCGACGGTCAATACCTGCTCAGCGTCACGACACAAGCCGGCTCAGGCTATTCGCTTGTGAAAGAGCCGCGCACATACCAGTTCCCGATCTTGCTGACGGTCGGCAACCAGCCGGGTGGCGGAGGCAGTGATCGCCCCGAGATCGAGTAAGCTATTAGCGGAGGTATGGGAACAGCGTTGTTCCCATACCCCTCGACCTCCTTGTTCCCACCTGCCTCAACCATGTTGTTCCCATCCTGCTCGACCGTATTGTTGACACAGGCCTCAATAACGTTGTTCCCATACCCCCAATGAATAAATGTTAAAAGGAAGGGGGGGCGACAGTTCCTATGATTCAAATAAATGCATTAATTCTTTACTATATGAACAGAAAAATTATGTTTCTCCTGGCAGGTTTCCTATTCGCCTGTTTTACTGCCATGGCAGACACCGATAACACGATCAAACTGAAAGTCGGCGAAAATGAAGGACTCTATCAAATTGTTTCAGTCAGTACAGGAAATGTTGTATGGATGAATTCTCAAAATGAATTGGGAGTAATTCATCCAACCTCAACCTCAACCCCTCTTGCAAATAAACTTTGGTATGTCCAAATAAGTGAAGACCCGGCAGGATCGCCCAGATTCGACTTTACGAACAAAGCCTCCGGCCTTATGCTGAATATTTCGTTGGAAGGTGCAATGGCTGAGGTGGGCTATAATGTCCCTTCTGCACAATTATCCGTCGAAGGCGGTTTAAACGGCTGGACCTTTTCCAATACCTATACGGATGGCGTTGAAATAGCGAAACCTCTGTTTACTTATTATAAACCCGATTCTGTTATAGCTTTGAGAGTAGTGGGCAGTGAAATAGTAGGTGTTAAGCTGGGAGCCAATGAAGTGGAGAATGTTAGTAGCGCTGACAATAGTTACCAATTCAGCTTGAGAAAGCCTGCTCCCATACCATTGAAAGTTGCAGACCTGAACACCATGATGGGATTGAATCCGAATGGTAAATCCTTCAAATTGAAGTTTGACAAAGAGGTTGATTCGAATGTGTTTGCGAATGAACTGACGGCTGTCAGCGATACGCTGTATGATGATTATCATAATCCGGAGCTTGGTAATTATGTAACCCTCGTCAATACTTCGACCGGCAATTACCTGCGTGTGGATACGGCTTACCATGATACGGCAGAAGGTAATTTTCTGCAGATTACGGATACGGCTTCAGCTAAAACATATATACGTTGGCAGCAATCACCTGCAAAAGCAAATGGTCTGGTAACGGATAACTATGCCTTTCGTTTTAATTATTCCTCCTTTTCAGATAGCATTTTTATTTCTGTTTACGCGGCGGTATTGGAGAAGGGAAGTAGGTCATGGGCTACCTCCCTGCTTACAACTAAGAATCAATCTCCGGAAAAATTGCAGATATATGTTAAGGACTTAACGGATTCCAATATTTTAACGGTAGGAACAGGCTCTCCGTATATCGTTTTTGATACAACTTCTTATCTTCCGCTCGCTTCCACGAGAACAACTCTTCCAAGTGACCTGTATGTTATTCGAAGTACGGACGGGCACTATTTGTCGGTGCCGCTCGATGGCGATACCACCGTTCAGTGGGTGGCATTGGATAAGGAGGCAGATGCTTGGGCGATGCCTTCCTTCCAGTGGGTGATTGAAAAGAATGCGACTGTTTCCGATAGTTCGGGGGTGAAAATTACAAACCGCGAATTCGGTAACGGAACAAAAGTGTTCTATAATGTTCTTTTGGATAAGGTAACTCCGGTTGAGTTGGAAGATCAAAAGGGAGTATCCAAAAGTGTCGGCCTGGATGGTTTCCTTCGTGCTTCGGCAGACGTTAAAGCAGAGCGCTATCTGGGATATAAATATCTTACTGACGACGAGATGGCATTTTACCGTTATAAATTCCGTTGTCTGAAAGATGCTCCTGATGAAGAGTATATCGGTGTGAATGACGTAGACGACGATCCTGTGCTGTATGCCGGTGCAAAGTCGGATTTCTTGTTGCAGCAAGTCGGCAGTCGAGCGGAAGAATACGGATATACCTCGCAGAAAGTATCCGGTCTGGAACCGTTACGCCGTATGCAATATACCCTGAAACTCAATTATCCGAAAATGATTTCCGGACAAAAGGCAACAGACGTGGTCTTGGATACCGATAATCATTTTGCTGTTTCTGCATCGGGCACACCGGCCCCGTTTTTGTTGAAAGCTATCAGTGAAAAGAGTATCGGCCATGCAACCGTCCCGTTCTATGCGTTTATCCGGCCTGGAACGAATGCAGGCGATACGGTGAAGGTCGGCATCGATGATACCGACCGGCGTTTGAAGGGCCAGTCCCTGACCGGATCGCCGACTGCCGCTTTCTCTGTGGAAATGAGTGAATATCACTTGTACAGAAAGCTTCGGCTGGAAAAAGAGGGCGTTGCTGCCAACAACAATCCTGATACGGTGAATTTCTTCTCTGCAACCGTTTCTTCGGGCAGCAGTATCGAATTCCCCGGCGGGAAAAGTGCGATCTATGTGGATACGGCTTATGTAAACCGGGGCACAGGTGCGGTCAAACCGCAATACCTGCTGGCTGTCGACGTCCGGCTTATACCGGAACTCAATGCGGTTGCTTGCACAAAAAATCATTCTCATGGCTACGACTTGGCAGGCAATGCACTCGATGAATATACATGCCCCTATGCGATCCGGCATGAAGGCGGCTACGTGAGAGGACGTTACCTGATGTCGGACGATTATAATTCGGGTGGGGAACTGTCCTTCGTTGAAGCTATCCATAAAGACGATACCTTATATATCCTGACGGCGGAGGAGGCAAAGCTTGCCGATCCGGTCGATTTCAGGGCCTTGACAGGTACGTCGATCCGCCTCGACAATAACGAGCATAAGAATGCCGTCTTCTCTTTCCGTTTCACAGGAAGTGATCCTGAAAAGTTCCTGATCGAAGCGAAGCAGTATGATGGAGAAGGGATAGGCCCGATGCAGGGCGGCTGGATAAAGTTCGAGAATGGTCAGCCGGTTGTTTCCCAAATGTCGTTTGACGAGGCGCGTGCAAACGGTACTGTTTTTACTCTCCGGACATCGACCGGATCGCCGAAGGCAAACGATGCGGTTCTTTCTTCTGATGCCCCTGCCGTTGACGGCTGGTACACCAGGCCCGTCACCCTGACTGCTCCTGCGGGTTATACCATTGCTTTAAAAGGTAATCCTGACTATGCCGCTTCATTCGTCTGGGCGACCGAGGGCAGCAACGAACTGACTTATTTCCTGAAGCAAGACGGGACCGGTAATACGGAAGATAAAACAATCGTTATCAAACTCGACCTGACGGATCCTTCCATCTCCGCCATCGTCAATTATTTAGAGTATACGCTCCATTTTGCCGACGGGGAAAAGGGGAGTGGCATCGGCCGGCTTTTTATTGATGGCCGCGAAGTTGCTGTCAGTGCCGGAATAAGTTCTTATAGTAATACCGGTTCCGACGGAAAGCATACCGCCTTGCTGACGGACTGTGCCGGACGGATTGCGACGGTCGACTTTACGCTGACTGCCAAAGTAGACCCGCCTGTACCGGTCTTTTATACCGTTACGCTTCCTGCTGTCGAAGGTGTGCAAACCGATCCTCCGGCAGGCGATTATACGGTGGAAAGCTGGGACAATTTCGGATTCTCCCTTGTCTTGGAGGAAGGTTACCGCCAGCATTCACAGCCGGTTGTCAAGGCGAACGGCGATATTATCACTCCACGTATTTCCGACGGCAAATACATCATTAAATACGTACGGGAGGACAAGGCCGTAGAAATAGAGGGTATCGTAAAAGATGATCCGGTAGCAAACGCGCAGATTAACGCTGATATTCGCATCCGTTCTGTCGGTCGGATGATTTATATCGATCTGCCCGCTCCGCTCTCCTGCCGCCTGACGAACCTTGCAGGCAAAACAATCCGCCGACTGCAGCTGTCTTCCGGTGAAAACTGCATCGATGGCCTGGCAGCAGGTATTTATATCATCAATCTGGCAGATATGCCGGGCATAAAGGTGATTTGTAAAGAATAGAATTCTCTCCCCCCATTCTCATCCTGATCATAGCTGTCGGGTATGGGGATGGGGTGGTTCGGTTATTGCCATTACACCTTTTTATTCGTAACCTTCCCCTATTTGCATAGAAATCACTGTTTTTTGATGTATATTTGCCTGTGCAAAAAATACAAATTAAATAGATTGTCATTGTATGAAAATGTGTAAACAGCAAAAAGTCTCCCGTATCCTTACGCTCTGTGGAGCTGCAGCGACTTCGTTGTTGCTTTGGGGATGTAGCGGTGCAGGGGCGACAACCGAATCGTTCGAACGTTCGGACTACTATACGCGTGGTATAGGGCAATACCCCGGTAACCCGAAGGAGGATTTCTCTCCTGAGTTGGCTCCGGATAAGTCAAATTATCGCAATATAGCCCTTCTGCGTTCGGCTTTCAACTCCTCCAGTCATGACTATAACCTGACGGCGCAGTTAGTGACAGATGGTATTGTGACCGACCAGCAACCGCAGTATTTAATACTATCGACTCCGGCCGGCGAAGTTCCCCGGCGTGAACGCGAATGGATGATCGACGAAGGTCCGTACTCCCGGAATACATTTGAAGGGGCGGATACTTATTTCCAGTTCGCACTAAAGAATTACAGCAAACAGGCCGACAAATTGGTGCTGACAGGAACTCTCATTTATGACGACCAGTTGGCAAAAGACGGTTATGAAATTATCTGCCAGGGTTCCAATGACGGACAGAACTGGACCGAGGTCGGCAAACTGAGCGGCAAAGGATTGCCGGGCGACGCTGTACGTTACCGTATGCCGGTAACCGACCCGAACAAGCAGACCGAACAGATTTCCATGCCGGTCCGTAAACTGAATGAAACCATAGCATTCGATAAAGAGGCGAATTACTCCAATTACCGTGTTCTATTGAAGATGGCTGGTGCTCATAGCTGGGTGTTTACGGCTGCTGATTTCTATAATAAGGACGGAATGGTGGAAATGAAACCTTCCCAATTCTTCAACAGTGCCTGGATGAGTGCCACTACGGGAGAAGAATGGTTGTATGTAGACCTGGGCAGCCAGTCTGAATTCGACAAAGTCGTTTTACGCTGGATCAACAAAGCCGTAAAAGGTAAAGTACAGGTGTCCGATAATGCCGAACAGTGGACGGATATCGCTGAACTTCCCGGCGGAGAGGAACTGGTCGATGAAATCTCGCTGAACGGCAAAAAGAATGCGCGTTATGTGCGTATCCTGATGCAACAGCCGGCCAACGACAGTCGTTATATCCTGAGCGAACTGGAAGTGATGGGTAAAGGTGGCCTGGTTCCGCAGGCTGTGGCTGCACCCGCCGGCTCGGAAGGCGGAAACTAAACTCGTCACACTGGCAGGGGGCCCTGGTCCCGGAGGGTGGGGCTCCCCCTGCCGCATCGAAAGGCGAAATCTATTTGTCCGGTGGCAACTGGAAACTTCAGCGTGCGTCAGAAATAACGGCTACGGGTGAAGAAATTTCGACTCCCGGCTTCCAGCCTGAAAACTGGGTTGTTGCCACTGTGCCGGGAACTGTCTTGAGCAGTTACAAGAATATCGGTGCCATTGCTGATCCTAACTATGCCGATAATCAGTTGCAGATATCCGAGTCGTTCTTCAACTCCGATTTCTGGTATCGTGACGAGTTTGAGGTGCCGGCCGACTTTAAACAGGATCGTGTGTTCCTGAATTTCGACGGTATCAACTGGAAGGCGAATGTATATGTAAACGGAAAACAGGCAGGCCGCATTGAAGGCGCCTTTATGCGTGGCAAGTTCGATGTAACGGACCTGATCGTTCCGGGTAAGAATGTGGTAGCCGTGGAGATCATCAAGAACCAGCATATCGGTGCTATCAAAGAGAAGAATGCACAGAGCACGGACTTCAACGGCGGTATCCTGGGTGCTGATAACCCGACATTCCATGCAACGATCGGCTGGGACTGGATCCCGACGATGCGTGGCCGTAATATCGGTATCTGGAATGATGTCTTCCTGACAACGACCGGAAAAGTGACGGTAGCTGATCCGCTTGTTAAATCGGTTCTGCCGTTGCCCGATACGACCTCTGCTAAACTGACGGCGGAAGTGATCGTAAAGAACCATGATGCAAATGCGGTAAAAGGTATGCTGGAAGGCAAGATCGGTGATATCACATTCCAACAGCCGGTGGAACTGGCAGCAGGCGAAGAGAAAGCGGTTGTCTTCGATGCAAAGGATTTCGTTCAGTTGAATGTTCAGAATCCGCGTCTCTGGTGGCCTAAAGGTTATGGAGAGCCTAACTTGTATGATGCCAGCTTTACATTTAAAATAGATGATAAGGTATCGGATGCCAAAGACTTTAAAGTCGGTATCCGCCAGATGACCTTCAATGAGGATAATCAGATTTTGAGTCTCTTTATCAACGGCCGTCGTTTTGTTGGCCGGGGCGGTAACTGGGGATTCAGTGAGTCTAACCTGAATTACCGTGCACGTGAATATGATATCGCGGTGGCTTACCATGCCGATATGAACTTCACGATTATGCGTAACTGGGTGGGTATGATTGGCGATGAAGAACTGTATGAAGCCTGCGACCGCCACGGTATCGTGGTTTGGCAAGACTTCTGGCTGGCGAATCCGGCTGACGGTCCTGATCCTTACTATCCCGAAATGTTTATTGCCAATGCGGAAGATTATGTGAAGCGCATCCGTAACCATGCTTCCGTCGGTATCTATTGCGGTCGTAACGAAGGTTTCCCTCCCGAACAGATTGACAAGGCGTTGCGCCGGATTATCAAAGAGGATCATTCGGATATACATTATATATCCAGTTCGGCTGATGATGTAGTAAGCGGACACGGTCCGTACCGTATGCTTCCTGCAAAGGAATACTTCACATTGAAGACCGGTAACGACAAGTTCCATAGCGAACGCGGTATGCCGAATGTGCTGACCTACGAAAGTATGCTCCGTACCTTCTCTCCGGAAGGTATCTGGCCGCAGGATAATCAGTGGGGTATGCACGACTATACCCGCGAAGGTGCACAGGGTGCTACTTCTTTCAACGAGATTATCGCGAAAGGATACGGCGAACCCCGTAGCGCCAAAGAGTTTGCCGAACTGGCACAATGGGTGAACTATGACGGTCACCGCAGCTTGTTTGAATCCCGCAGCCAGAACCGTAAAGGTTTGCTGATGTGGATGAGTCATTCCTGCTGGCCTTCTATGGTATGGCAGACCTATGATTATTACTTCGAACCGACAGCCGCCTATTTCGCTATCAAGAAGGCTTCCGAACCGTTGCATATCCAATGGAACCCGGTAACCGATGAGGTAGAAGTCGTAAACTACAGTGGTGGCAACCGTAAGGGCTTGACAGCTAAAGCACAGGTGCTGAATATGGATGCTTCCGTTGCCTGGGAGAAAGAAGTCACTACCGACAGCAATGAAGATACGACCAACAAATGTATCCAGCTGGAATTCCCGGATAACCTGTCGAAGGTTCACTTTATCAAGATGGTCTTGACTGAAAACGGAAAGGTTATTTCCGAGAACTTCTATCACAGAAGCCTGGAAGAAAACAACTACCAGGATCTGCGTAATCTCCCGAAAGTAGCATTGAAGTCCGATGTCACGACCAACAAGGGAACTGATGGAAACAGGAACGGCACAGTCGTTATCGAGAATACTACTTCAACACCGGCATTAATGATCCGTGTAAATGTTGTGGGCGACAAGGATGGTGAGCAGTTCCTTCCGATGTTCTATTCCGACAACTACTTCGCTCTGCTTCCGGGTGAAAAGAAAGAAATCAGCTTCCGTTGGAAGGACGAAGATACCAGAGGCAATGCACCGAAGGTGGTTGTGTCGGGATATAATGTAGAATGATACTGATGGGTTTTAGATAAAAACCGTTCACCATCTGCAGCGTGTAGGGCAACTGTCTGTTTTCTGGTTGTTTAACGGTGAATAGCAGGGGTGAAAGGTTTGTGGAAAAGGTGAATGGTTGTTAGCAACCATTCACCTTTTCTGCTAAGAATTGAATCGCCTTTTCTTTGAAGGGAAAGAGGAGGGTTTACTTATTTCTGACTGTGAATCAAAAAAAGGTATTCTCCACTGTTGGAATAAATAAAATATTGCCTACCTTTGTCCTGTTACCTGCTATCGGGTAATAAACAACTAAAACTATTGACTTATGGAAAAGTATGTGAACATCATGCTC
>OGRT01001485.1_pt1 | contig 17580 bp, 16 predicted proteins | sample 1553581 | NCBI WGS metagenome assembly OGRT01 (sample SAMEA2580113, study PRJEB22360) | human gut metagenome | biome: human gut; feature: human-associated habitat; material: faeces | place: Denmark | collected 2008/2010
CCGCCTGCATCATAAGGGGTTTTAGTTACGGCATCCTGTGCATACTGCTTGTACCATGTGGCACCGTCTACAGACTGCACAGTTTCATATGTACCCTGTGAGGGTGCCATATATTGGTCTGCATGATAGAGAGCAAACTCTCTGGAACCTGATTCGGTAGATTCCGTTCCGGTGATCCGTCCACCTCCGATTTCCATATTGGAATAATTGGGTAAAGGGTGTGTGGAATCTGCTTTCATGCCCATATAAGAAATATAAGCCTTTTCTGCATCTGCTCCTTTAATGGAACCGACCTGATTGTAGTTACCTTGTGCAATGCGGCTGATCACATTGTTGGCAAAGTCTCCACCTTTATTTAAGGAAGAATGATACATGACACTGCCGATGCTGGAATGTTCTGTGTAGCCAGTTGCCGTATTGACTGCGCTACGTTCCACCTGCCTTCCGACAGCTCCGGCCAGTCCACCTGATAGGAAGCTTCCGCCGACAGCTGCGGAACCTGGAGAAGCGGATGCCCGGTATCCGCCGCCACCGCCACGTAAATGCATGGAACTTGCCAGGCTTCTTCCGGCGATTAAAAGCTCTGCCATCATGTTTCCGCCAGTGTTTCCTACATTGATGCCAAGGCTTGCCATGAAGGAATCGATCTTTTGGCTGACTTTTAAAAATGCGATGGCGCAGAGAAACCAGATGAATATATTACCGGTAACGGCTTCCTTTCCCTGGTTTGCCACTGCCTGTTCCACTTCTGCTTCCGTAAGTTCTGCCGCGAAGACCGGGAAGGAACAGAATAAGACCATGCAGGCAGTAAGTGTCAGCAATAATATAATTTTTTTCTTATGTTTCATGTGTTCCTCCTGAAAAAGTAAGGTTATCATTGGGACGATAAATGGGAATTCGTTGCTTAATGGATTGCATTACAGGATATTGCTGCTTTTTCAGACCATAAACTGTAGACACTGCCATTATCTTTAACTGCACGAACTGCCACGGTTGCAGATTCCCAGTTCGTTCCTACCTTCTGTTTTAAGCAGCCTGTTACAAACTCGTCTGAAGCTTGATTTACAGTCAGCCAATTATTCTCTGTAGTGTATATGTGTTCCGTTCCATCTGCTTTTGTAATCTTAATCTCGTATGATGTTGCACCATCTACAGCATCCCACTGGATATTTAATCTGCTTTTTGAATAGAACACATTGCTGTGTATATATGTAGCTCTGGTGATTGTCGGGGTATTCAGAAGCTTAATATCTAAGTCTTTCACAGCATCTTCTACTGCGTTAGATATACCTGTTTGGTAGCTGTCAGGAAGCTTCACAGTAATCTTTGGAACACCGGTATATCCGTATTCTGATAACGGTTTATATTGTGGTGTTGCTGCATGTGCCGTAAGGGTTGAACCAAGCAGCATGGTTGTTGCTAATGACATTACGATTATTTTTTTGGCTTTTTTCATATTTGAATTTCCTTTCTTTGTTTTGTATCGGTGTTGAATTTCAAGTTATTGTGTATCTCACATTAGAGAGATAATGGGTTGGCAAGGAAGGTACCGACCATTGAAGTAAAGAGCCGTAGACACCAAGCGTTCATCAGCAGCAGGAAAAATTGGCCACCAAGCATCCGACACCAACTCTTGAAAATATTACCGGTTGCCTGAGAAGAGCCCATTGCGAAAGCGACTGGGGCTGTATAAACAAGAACGCCGAGAAGAATGTAACGTTCTGCCGCTTCAAACAGTAGTTTGATGTAATTCCATGCCAGAATCAGTACCAGGATTAGTGCAGTAATCGCAACAGCTCCATTGGCACAGACACCGAGGATAACAGTGATAACGGAGTTAAAGTCTGCGAATTTTAGCGGAGGCAGATCTTCCGTCAGAATCCATCTATATGGTGTTCCTGCAATATCAAGTAAAAGATCTACGATATCTTTTGCATAGAAAGTAAGGAACAGGAAAATGAAAGAGCGCATGGATAATTTCAGTGGATCTTCTGCCTCAATTCCGGCACCAGCAAAGTAATTCTTAAATAACTGCCAGACCCAGTTCAGTAGGATCAGACCTATGGCCAAGGCCAGAAATACCTGATACATGCTCTCGGCTGCGGGGAAATATCTTAAAAAGGTATCCATGGAGCAGCCAAGAGCACCTAAGACTGAAGTGGTAATAAGATCCAGAATGTTCATGACCTGCTCTGCAATCCATTCCACGATTCCATCTAAGATTCCCATTTAGGCACCTCCTTTCCTGGCTTAGCCATTCCATTTACCTCCGGCAAAGAACGGTGTGATGTATGCCATGATGAAGCCAAGACCGTTTAAGATTGCCCAGGTGATGACGATACGTTTGAGCCATGCACGGGATTCGTCCACGGTTTTTCCCGATTTGGAAAAGTTCATCATTAAAAGAGCCACAGATGCTGTTACAACAGCAGCTATGGTAGAAATCAGGATGATCTGGTTGTAGACATCTTTCATGATTTCATTTGCTTTGTCCCACATGTTAGCTGCCAAGACCGGCTGGATATTGCATGCCAGAAGCGTGAGCAGCAGGGATGCTGTGTAAATAATTCGCATGTAGTCAGGACGACGCTTTTCATTCGGCGGGTTTTCTTTGACTGTATGTTTTCTCACGTAAGTTAAACCTCCTTCATATGAAAAGGGCAGTATGGAATATCCACCCTGCCCCGATGCTTATAGTTTCTTAGTGCCTCATGCCAGTTTATCCGGCAGCAAAAAAGCAGCCCGGTCAATACAGGCTGCCTGATGCAAATACAGTATAAAATTGTAAATCCAATTCACCTCCTGCAAGAAAAAACGCAGCCAGTACCAAAAGGGAGAGGCAATGACTCCGGTACCGCTGCGCAATTCCTGCATATAATTTTGACAATACCAATTTTAGCATGTGTATATTTACCTGTAAATCGCAGAACCGTGCCAGTTTAGGACTATTTATGTGCCATTTTAATGAATGCCAAATTGAATAGATAGAAGAATCTGTATAAAAGTGGTAAAATAATATTAGTGGAAGTAGTACTTGAGAGGAAAGTGAATTATGAGGTATATGACTTGGTATGAGCAAGAGGAATGTCTTCATACAGCAGATGGAAGAAAAATTACAGTCTTAAGGTTAGATACAGAGGACAATGACGAGATTTTAGATGAATGGGCAGAACATTTTAGAAATAATTATCGAACCTTAGAAGATTTAGATTTTGATATAGAAGGTACAGGAAAAACGAGAGAAGAATTTTTGATTAATGATGTTTTCCCAGATACTAAAGTGCAACCGGGACCTGCAACAAGAGTAGGAGATTTTTGTGAATTATTAGTAGCTGACTATATAGAGTTTATACGTGATTATTATGTTCCGCGAACCAGATATTGTAGGAAGATTAATAGGAATATGTCTTCTCCAGGCAGCGATGTATTGGGATTTAAATTAAATGGTCAATCACCTCGTAAAGACGAAATTTTTGTTATAGAGGTTAAGGGAACGGCCAACCCAAAATCGAATACGAAAGGATATCAAAGACTGCAGGAAGCGATTAATGGTTCTAAAAAGGATATTGTCCGATATGCAGAATCCTTAAATGCAATAAAAAGAAGATTAAGGGATTCTGGAAAGACAGATAAAGTAAAAGTGGTAGAAAGATTTCAAAATTTTGCTGATAAACCATATGTGATTAGATATGGGGCGTGTGCAGTATTGACAAATAGTATTTTTATTGCTGATGATATGGTTAATACTACAACGGAAAACCATAAAGTTAAGAATCTTGAATTAATAATAATACACAATGAAGGCTTGAAAGAACTTATTGATGAATTATATAGGAGAGCGGCGAAATGTTAATTGAGGAGAAATCAAAATACTATTTAAAGAAAATACGTGCAAAAGCCAAAATGTATGAATATCATATTCCGGATTCATTACATAGTGATACAGAGAAGCAGGTTAATCAGTTGATTATTTCCGCGATTGCTATAATTGGTGATTTCTCTAATGATATTATAGACAGTATTGAGGGAAAAGAATTTGATTACAAAGAATATCAGGAAAATTTGCGTTTCGCGGCTAAGTTTTTTGATGGATATGTAGATTCAAAGTTATATTCAGGAGATGAAGATTATTACCTCTTATTGGGGGCGGTAGTTTATTATTTATGCGATTATAATGGGAGTTCCCATGTACTGGTATCGCGGATAGCAAATGAAATAGATTTGGGGATTAATGGAATAGATCGTGTGTTAATACAAATTTTGGCGGGAAATAGCATTGAGAGTTATGAAGGAAAATATCCAATTTTAAATGATATTATAAATAATTACAATCAATTTAATGCGACAGGTATTTTTGCAAATTATAAATATTTGAAAGATTTTAGGAAAACGGTTTACGAAATAGGTAGTGATAGGGAACTGTTGTTTGCAGATGCACTTGTTGCAATTGTATATTTAAAAATTAAAAATTCCTCATATGAATTAATGCCTAAATATACAGGGGTTGCTCCAGAGGTTTGGCACGAAGTGCTTAGAAAGGGAACACTTGTTACAGAACTTTGGCAGTCACAAAGAGAATTAGGAAAGAACGAGGTATTTCAAGGAAAATCAGCAACGATTCAAATGCCGACAAGTTCAGGAAAAACAAAGTCAATTGCATTGATTATTCTTTCTGCCTTTTTGAGTAAACGTACAAATTATGCAATAGTAGTAGCTCCATTTCGTGCTTTGTGTAGAGAAATTACTGAAGAATTAGAAAATGCATTTTCTTTTGATGAAAATATAAAGGTAAATGAACTGTCAGATGTTTTGCAAATGGATATTTTGGATATTTTATTTGGAAACAATTCGAACTCAGAAGAACAGAGTGTATACGTTGTAACTCCTGAAAAACTCCTGTTTGTTTTAAGACAGAACATTGCAATTTTATCTAATGTGGGACTGATGATATTTGATGAGGGACATCTATTTGATGATCTGAATCGTGGAATTGCATATGAATTACTTATTTCCACAATTAAATTGTATATGCCAAATGATACACAAAAAGTATTAATTTCTGCGGTTATTCCTAATGCTCAAGAAATTAATGGTTGGTTGACGGATGGAAATGGTGTGGTTGTTAAGAATAATGTTATACAAACAACAGAGAAGACAGTAAGCATTGCTGATACTATATTTGATCAAGAAAATAAAAAATTATATATATATCTTTATTTTATTAATCCAGACAGACCAGACGAAGAAGAATTTTATGTTCCCAGAGTAATAACTCAGACAGAAATACAAAGACTTGGAAAAGAAACTAAAGTGAGAGTATTTCCTGAAATAAATAATGGAGGAAATAAAAATAAAAATGACGTTGCTATTGCATTGGCAATTAATCTTTGCATCAATGGCGGAACTACTATATTCTGCGGAAAAAAGCAGACAGCAGATAAAATATTAGAACGAGTATTAGATATTGAAACACGGGGATATGACATATCAAATATTAAAAAAAATACGGATAATAGGGAAATAGAAAAAATCTCGCACTTAATTGAGAAACATTTTGGAACTGATAATGTATATTATTTGGCTGCACAAAAAGGTGCGTTTGCTCACCATGGAGGAATTCCAATGGGATTGAGGAGTTCTATTGAATATGCAATGCAAAAAGGTGCAATTCAATTTCTTGCATGTACATCTACACTTGCACAGGGAGTCAATCTGCCAATCCGCTATTTAATTATTCCAACGGTCTATCAGAGTAAGGAGCGTATAAAAGTGAGAGATTTCCAAAATCTTATAGGCCGAGCTGGAAGGGCGGGTATATATACAGAAGGAAGTATTATATTGTCAGAAACGCATGTATATAGCATGCGAAAGGATTTTTTTCGACAATGGAAATGGCTTAATTATAAAGAATTATTGAATTGTAATCAGGCGGAGGCATGTACAAGTGAATTATTAGCTTGGTTAAGAGTTGATGACGAAATGGAAGAATACTTGGACACGATAATAGATATTTTTGAAAAGCATTATGTTTCCGGAGATTTTGTAAAAGAAGTTGATAATTATTTATCTGATTTGATAGAAGCAAAAGAGGAAACATACAATAAGGCAAAATTTATTGTAACTCAGAGAGTGAATAATATTGAAGCTATAGAAAGTTTTTTACTGTTCTATTTAATTGAGGATACTTATGATGATTCAAAAGATACAATTCATGATATTATAAGGGAAACATTGGCTTATTATTTGGCTACTGATGATGAAAGGAAACGTTTGCTTCATTTAGTAGATTTAATTGGTTCATTTATTGTAAAAACAGTTGCCACGCCAGATAAGCGGAATAGATATAGTAAATCACTTTTAGGAGTTCGAAAAGAGATAGAAATTGAGCAGTGGATTGAGGAACATATTTTTGATATTGCATGTTGTGAAAATGAAGAGGAGCTTTTAAAAGTTCTTTTTCCATTATTAATTACGTCAGATTACCCATTGATTCATGCTTGTAATAAACCGGACGAATTGGTAAATGTTGGGATAAAATGGATTTTGGGAGAGAATTATGTGGATATATTGCAATACGCAATCGAAAATAATATTAGGATTTTGCAAAGGCACAGGTATAGTTTGATTTCATTAAAGCAAGTAATCGATTTGTGCGATAATTATTTCGGATATAACTGTACACTTATGATGGCTGCAATAATTGAGAATGTAAATTATCATTTGGATGATACTGACCTAAATAGCAATTTAAGATTATTATCAAAGCGTATGCGATATGGATTGAAAAATCAATGTAGTATTACATTGTATGAGATGGGCTTTAATGATCGTATTATTGCTAAGAATCTTGCGGAAATTATAGAAAAAGAATATAGAGCCGGAAGCAGAAAAGAAATAATACGATTGATTAAGAGAACTGTTGATATTCAGTATGATATTTTGTCGTATTTATCTGAATATCCATCATATTTCGAGGAAAAAGCAATTAAACTAATATTCGGCTAAAAATACAATGAGTATGTATGGTGTTCTTTAAAAGGATAGGTGATAATAATGCTTGTTTTCAGAAATTTGAGAAAATATGTATCTGGATAAGGATCCGGATAAAGTCAAAAAGGGGGACTTGATTTCTCTCATCCCCCAGTGTATAATCTACTTAAGAAAGGTAATCAGATGCAAGATCTGATGCCCTCAGTAAAATTTAATTTATTTCTATGTTAAGACATAGCATCCATCAAACTTTCCTAGGGTTATCGTGGATGCTATTTCTTATTATGTCGGTTATCTATGTAGGTCAAAGCCGCAAAAACTACTAATAGTAAAGTAAGTACTTCCATTGTGTTCATGGGCATCACCCTCTTTCTAAAAACTAGAGGGCGTTTCGAAATTGCATCCGCATTCTTCCTTGTTCAATTATACTTGCTAAGTATAACACAGTCAGATACCAGTGACAATAAGGTTAAAATTTTTGTATATCCTAAATTCTGTAGTACAATCATGTGCTGATTTTATAAGTTTTGTTTAATGATTCTGGTAATGATTCCTACTGCCACATTCCGTTCTTCATCTATATGCGTTACGACAAAGGACACGTTATCTTTCTTCCCAACGGTACGACTGTCATAGCAGGAGTGGGCAATGGCGTTGACTCCGATGGAGAGCCGGACAAATACGGTACCTTTGTGGATGTCTTCTACAGTACCGGCATATTTGCCCTGGACTTTACATTTCTTCATATTTTCTTTGCTGGTATTGCCTTCCACACTTTTTACATCTGCCCGGACGGTGATATGTTCCGGATCTTCTGTATTTACTTCCAGTATGCGTACCAGGATATGGTCACCGACATGAAAGCGTTCCCTGGCGTCGCCGAGCCAGTCGAAAGAAAGGTCACGAGCAAGGATGGATGTTTCCACTCCAAAGATTTCAGCACGTACCACTTTTTCTGCAACTGCAACGACTCTTGCCTGCACGACACGGTCTTCGTGTACCTTTGGGGTACCGTTTGCATCTTTCTCCAGATAGAAAATTTGCCGTTTCTTCAGCATGGCTTCTTTACGGCTTGCTACAATGCTGCGCGTCTTTGCATCCAGTCCTTTTACAATAAAATCAATCTCACAGCCGAGCATATTGTTGAGAATCTTATTCTGGCGAAGGGACAGTTCTCCATAATCATGGGCATCATCCTGTACCAGATTGATCATCATTTCTGTGACTGGAATGACAGTTCGGAAATCTTTATAGTAAATAATTGCGATCAGACTGCCGGTTTCCGTTCTTTCAATTCCGCCGAGCATACCAGTCAGAATCTTTCTGGTACGGTATGCATTCTGGATCTCATGCCAGATCAGGTCCGCCTTTGACTGGGCAGTTTCCAATACGGTATCGGAATCAAGAGTTAATACAGTAGTGTTGGTAATCATTTCGTTTGGCATAAATGTTCTCCTTTCGTTTATGACATGATGGAATTTTTATCTAAAGGAACCATTTCAGACGAATTTGGCCAGTTATCTTTTAATAGATCTTTTGGAAAGTCTTCATAATCTGGTTCCTGATAGACGGGGGCCTGAATCGGGAGGACCGGTTCTTTTGTCTTTTTTGATGTTGTATATGTGCGCCGTTTCTGAGATTTTGCTTGTGGCTTTGGGAGGTAGTCATATTCTTCTGTCAGTCCATTTTCTCGCCATTTTGGAATATGTTCCGATGCTTTCTTTGTGACAAGCTTTTTGGCATCTGGATGCAGGGTATAATCATATTTTTCTACTTTCAAAACTTTTTGCCCGCGTAGAATGACCAGAGCGGTATCCAGTGGAAGACGGAGAATTTCATCCGGAGTTAAAAGTTTGCGTTTCCCAATGGATTGGGTTTTTCTGTATTCTGGAGAATAGTCGGATACCCGCCAAGTATTGAGCTGTTTGGCTTCAGAACTAACCCCTACCGTTACATCTCCGGATCTGGCACTGATGAATTCTGCAGTGACTTCATCTGTACATCCTAAGAATAATTGGGTATCACAGTTCCCGATGATTTCCTGCCATTGGTTATATGGATAACGGTTCTGCATCTGGGGCAGGTTCTGAAAGATACAGGAAATGCTTAGTCCCCTTGAACGGCAGACGCTGATCTTTTTATTCAGTTCCAGGATGGCACCTGTATTGGCAAGCTCATCTGCCAGGATATGCACTGGAACCGGTAAACGCCCATTTTTACCATGTTTATCTGCAAATCGTACCAGCTTGATGAATACGAAAGTCATGAACAGGGATGACAGGAAGTCAAAGGCACTGTCCTGATCGGAAGTGATGCAGAAATATGCACATTTTTCTTTCCCCGGAAGTGTCAGGTCGATCTCATCATAAGATGTGATCTGTCGGATCAGTTTATTTTGAAAAACCTGCAGCCTGGCACCCAGACCGATGATAACGCCGGATCTTACCGTATCACTTGCCTGCTTATAGATGCAGTAAGGCACTTTTGCCGGATGGGATACGGGTAACAGGTCAAAAAGACTATTTAGTTCCTTTTCGGAACTCAATGTCAGCAATTTATAAACCTGACCGATATTCTTGGACTCTGGAGGAAATCCCTGTTCCACGTAAAGAACAAGTGCTTTTAAAAGATTTAATTCTGCATTGTCCCAGAAATGATCCCCTTTGGCAGAACCGGTATTTTGAATGACGACATCCGAAAAGACCTGTGCCATGGTTTCTTGCCCATCTATTTCCATCAGACAGTTCCAGGCATCTGAGTTTTCTGGATTGACCAGATTGAAACACCGGACAGTATATCCTTCGTTTTCCAGATATCCTGCCATACTTTCATATAATTCTGATTTTGGATCGGTTATGATCAGGCTTTCTCCACGGGAAACGCATTGAAAAATCATATTTCTTGCATAAGCCCTTGATTTCATGGAACCACTGGCACCATAAACTGCAACATTTCGGTTCATGCGTGTTTCATAAGGAAGGCAAACCGCTTTTCCATTTAGCTTGCCAAGAATTGTTCCCTTATTTTTCTTCACATGATCGGTAAGTTCCAGAACTTTATGCATCTCATCCGGAGTCATGAATCCGGAAGTTCCATAGGTACCCTTAGTAGAGTAGTTTAGATTTCGCTCTTTATCGAAAATTTCGCCATTTCTGTCATATCCCATCCGCATCACTAAGAAGGTTAGAAGACCAAAGGCAAGTAGGCATAAAAAAATCCCATACAGGTTATATGGAAATCGTGTCAGTGCCATAAGGCAGGCATTGGGAGTTAGGGAAGCTGCTTGTGGGTAAGTACCATTGCCAGCAAAGTTTCCGGCATCACTCCAGATTTGGTAATTATAAATAAATTGTGCCACATAGCCTCCAGCATAGAGCGTGCAGAGGCAGATTGGAAGCAGATAGATAAGCTTCCACCATTTACGGTTCATGTAAAAACTCCCTTCTGAATTTGTTAAGGTCAATACTGGAGAATTGAATGTCTGCTGTGAGGTATTCTTTGAGAACTGGGATCTGGAAATCAAAACAGATCAGGTTTCCGTGTAGGCCGTAAACATTCAGTCCGGTATTGAATCGATTGATTCGCTGCATGTCAAAATCATAAGCAAGAAGTGCAGGGTTTCCATCTTTGGTTACTGCATCATGCTCCAGTGGTATTTCTTCCTGGCGAGAGTTCATATCCGATAGTAATAATTCGTTAAGCTGTTTTGTCATTGCCGGGTTTGCTAATAGCTGCATCAATGTTTCCCCCTGAAGATCGTTGGGGAGATAATGGAAATGTTCAAACGAGGTGTCCAGTATAAAGAGGCTTCGCTTGTAGCCACCAGTGCTGGTCAGCAGTTTGAAAGCAGTTTCCATATTGGCACCAAGCATAATTGCACGAATTTTCGGATGTCCGGAGTAAGGATATCCCTGCAGATAATGTTGCAGGAAAGCATTGAGGCGCACTTCAGTTTTATACTCCCACTTGAGGACTCCACTTCCGGTATTGTAGATGACGTAGATGCAATGGGGTGCCATCAGGATTCCCATACTCCGCGAATTTTTGATTTTTGTTGTTGCCGCCCCAAGTTCTTTAATCTCTCTGGAAGAATAAAATAAAGGAAGGCTTCGCATATGGATGGAAGCAGCTTCGCGTTCCACAGAAAAAATATGTGGTTTTCCATCCGGATAAAATGGGATTCCAGCATGGAGTAACGTCAGGTATGTTTGTGCCTTCTGATGAAGACGGATGCGGCGTGACGGTTCGCTTCGGATAACATTAGTCTCAGTATTTCCACTTAGATAGCAGTGGAATCGGTCAGGATAGTAGGAGAGGAGCAGTTCCTTGGAACGTTTGGTCAGTCGGTATCCTCTGAGTTTATCCTTATAGTGGGTGCGGATGAGCTTTTCAGCCTTCAGTTCGGTGATGATTTTTTCAGCATAAGAAGGACTTGTAAAAAGCCGATTCAATTGATCCGCAGGAAATTCCCCACAGATTCCGATAAGTTCCAGCAGCCTGAATTTCTGAGTATCTGGTCTTAGCAAATAAGTATCACCTCAATTCATTTTTTACCGATGTTAGCCTGTACTTGGGTAAAATGGCTTTTGTCAGTTGGTAGAAAAAGTATGGATATATGATGCTTCAATCCTCTTTTTACCTATGTCGGAAAAATAGGTGAGAAAATCAGGAAATTTCCGATATAGTTTCCAATAGCTCTTTATGCGCTTTCACCCAATCCGGAAAGGCAGATTTCTCCATAATGTAGACAACTGTCGAATCTGTATTACCTAATTCTGTTGTATGATAGGAATCACAGTACAATCCGGTATCGTCCAATAAAACGTAAGTTGCTATCGTATCCAGAATCTGCTTGAATTCCAGATTGTCATAGTCACGTACCCTTTGGCTGGAAAGAGAACGATCATAAATCTGGCTGAAGCAGACCACACAGTCTTTATACAGAGCCAAGTCATGGGTTTTTACATATTCCTGCAAAGCATAATTCAAGGGCTCATGAAGAAATGCCATATTAGTGCGGACTTTTCTTTTGGGGAGAAGTCCTGGAAGGGTAATAGACAAAATCTCCTGTTCCTGTGAAATAGCGATTCCCTGTGCGTCTGCAGCAAGTTTTAGATAACTGTTCTTGCCAGAGAAATCATTGATATAGACCAGATTCCTGAGCTGGCAGGTGATACGTTCTGATCGTAAGGCAGCATCGGTGCTTAGTGCTTCATAATTTGCACCATATTTTTCAATGTCTGTAGTTTTCAAAGCAAAAAGGGTGTTTCTGAGCTTTTCTATTTCGCTTTCCACACCCTGTAATCTCTGAAATATGATTCTTGTATTTGTGTTCATGACACCTCTTTCTTTTTGTAGTAGCTGACAGAGCCATCAGGGGTGACCATGCAGTAGGCAACCACACCATCAATTGTAAGTTTTCCCGCTTGTTTTTCCGATTCAATGATGATGATTCGTAATGCTTCCCTTGGAGGAATACTTTCAAATACATGGTTCATCAACGCTTCCTGCCCATTAGCAACATAAATGATTTCATAGGTTTCGTCATGGGAAAAGAAATGTAATTTAACGGGAAAATCACCACTGGTATGGTAGATGAGTGCCTTTTTAAAATCCAGCAGAACCCAGAAGGCAGCAATAGTCCCCATATCAGGTGAATTAGCAGACTCTTCAGTGTCGCATAGCAAATGCTGTTCTTTATCATGGTAAATCCTCCCCTGTTTGGTCAAACTGGTGATGAGAGATTTGATAGAATTTCTGTTTTTATCAAAAAGCTGCAGCACCTGTTCATAATGCAAAGCATGATATGTAGTGAGAATCCGAAGAAGGGCTGCCCCTTCGCCTTTATATATCTGTTCTCGTGTTTTCATAGATGGTCTCCCTTCGTATTTGTAATTGTACGTATAGATATACGTACAGCCTGCGTATAGGATTCAGTGCGTATGGTGTACGTACAGATAGTGGACTGCTGTCAGTACGGTTTTGGGGTACAAAAAAAGCACCGGTCAGGGTGCTGGTAAATAAGAAAACTATAAGCAATACTCATTTTAGCATGGGTATTTTTTCCCTTCAATCGCATTAGCAGGCCAATACTATGCCATTTTCGTGACGATAGCTATTCTGGAAAAAATTGATTCAAAATTTCAATGGTTTCTTTCGCAGTAAAACCCCAGAGAATGGTACTCAGCGCTTCTATTGCTGCGTGACGTTTCCGGTAATAGGTACGGTAAGAGATATTGCTGATATGCGGTTCAAGCTTTTCAAGGATCTCATCCGTGTTTTTCAGTTCCTGTGGAGACAGGAATGCATAATAGAGAATCCAGTAATACTGTTCTCCGTGTTTATGATTGTTACGGAGAAGATCAACGGAAGAATCTAATAGCTTTAACATCTTGTTACTCCGCTCAATGCTTTTTGCCCTTTCTGCTATGTCAGTTCCGGATAATTCTATCCCTGCAGCATAAACGGAATCTAAAAAATCATCCACACTGGTTCCATATTCCATACGGAATTGCGCTTCTAACTGCCGAACCACTACCTTCAAGCTGTATGTTGCATCCCGGTATCTTCGCAGAAACTTGTAAGTGTCGTGGAAGCGGGGATCTTCTTCAGGAGTCGCATAGCTTTGTTTTTTGTTTCTAGCCATTCTATTCACCCCCTTTCGCAGTAGCCATATATGTTTCAGCAGGCAGGATAACGGCAGGTTTTTCTTCTGGCGTGACAGTCAGTTCAAACCGATATGCAGCCTTTCCGTAAGGACAGATAATACTTAGTGTATATTGATTTACTGTATCTATGCAGGCTGATAAAGGAGATAATATATACCTGGTTTTGGAGCATTCGCAACACGGAATCCCCTGTGTTTGCAGTAGTTCTGCGACTTTTTTGATGATAAATTTCATGTGAGAAACCGGAACGCAGGACTCATTTTCTGGAACGGTGATTTGTTCTTCTATAACTGTTTCTGAAACGCAGACTTCTTCTTCGATTTCAGGTACGTGGATTGGCAGTTGCATTTTCATAGCGATTTCCTCCTTGTCTATCATTACATCACTGATGTCAAACATTACAGACAGGTAGTAGTTAAGATAGATCATGCTACCATGTTTGCCTTTGAAACTAACAAGAGTGATGAAGTTTAACTCTTCAAATTTTTTTAAGATACGTGATATAGTGGTTTTTGAATGTCCCCAACGTTCTCCAAGTGACTGGAAGCTGGTCAGGGGATTGCCTGTGTTATTTCGGTAATAAACAACAGGCGCAGAGAATGAGCCTTGTACGGTTGGATCATTGTATATAGCATGAATCCACATATCCAGTAACATATCCATCTCTGAGCATTTCCCCAGGCTGATAAGTTCATGGACTTTTGCAATAGGGAAAAAGAAAAATCCATCATCCTTTTTGCAGGGACAGTTGTATTCCAGAATGGTATTGTCCTTTGCCCAGTCAGTGATCTTAAATTTTACGATTTTCTTATTTCCAAGAAGAGAGTATGTAATGCAATTTTGCTTCACCAGAAAATCTAAAATAGAGATTGCCTGATGCTGGAACCGGCAGCGAAACCATGTTTGAAGATCTGAAAGGGTACAGATCCATTCGCCGGGACCTACCATGTAGGTGATGTGTTCCATTCGCCGATAAGACGAGCGGTAATTGGCATAAGAGCAAAGCACGATATAGTAAAAAAGAAAAGAGCCTCCGTTTGTGCGGATGCTCTTGTCAGCGATAAGTGATTGTATAAAATCTCTGTAGATTCTGCAGCGTGGGAAATCCACGATTTGTTTTAATTCTAATTGATAGTCCATAAAATAACCTCACATTCTAAAAAGGTATTGAAGTACCTCCGGAGACGATTCCTTGATAGTGAATCAGGTGCACCTCATTGCATTTCTATTGCATTTTTGATATCTTTTCATACTATTTCAAACTATCCAATATTGCCTGAAAATGGCTTAAAATCGTTGATTTTGCTTTATATTGCTTACCGTCAAACTGGAGTTTGAGTGATGAAACGAGTTATAAGAATCCAGTGTTTATGCGGGTTTCAAGCAAATTTATTTAAGTACTGGCAACGATTTGGCAACATTTCGGGTATCATTCATTAAATAACAGAATACTTCAATAACATAAAAACCTTACTGATTTTCAGAAATATAGCTGAAAGTCAGTAAGGTTTTTTGGTTATACATTGTTTTTTATATACTCGTGAAATTCTTGTAATTCATTTGCTTTAATGTAATAGCCTAAATTGGTCATAATCGGCGTTGCTGTTTGCACTTTTTGTTTTGTGGGAATGGTGGTCACAATAAGTTCCCCTTGTGCATTGTATTGAGGCCCAGCATAAAGAATTCCAATAAGAATTATTCGCTTTGCGCCTAAATAAGTATTTCCGTTTTTATCAGAATATCCATTCTCATTTAGTATATAAATGGGAGAACCTGATGATCCAGGAAAACAAGCCATATCAACTACGCCTATACCATTTTCATTGAAATCAATGGCAGGGTGTGAAGCAGTATATCCTCTCCTAAAAATCGGAAGATTGTTTTTAGAGTCCCATAATCCGATAGGATATCCCACCATAACTAATTCTTCGAGAGCACTTAGTGTTTCGAGCTTTGGTCTGGTAGCTATAATTGATTTATCGTTAGCGATATAAAAAACATCTTTCCCGGTTGTTTGTCTTACTTTTTCAAATACTGGGTTAATAAAGCAAAAACATAAATCTTTTGTAGAATGAAAAATCCAATTAGTTGTGTATGTAACCTGATGATTTTCAGTTGAAGAATTGTCTCCGTTATTTAGATGAAGATAAAAAGTCATGGTTTCAGTAGAATTATAATTTACAACATGTTTGTTCGTAATGATAGTTGGATAAATTTTTCCGTTTACATCAAAATTATAGAAAAAACCTGTACCAGAAGAACCATCACTGGCTAATAACTTGACCGTGTTGAATAGTAATTGCTCGGAAATTGTTTGCGGTTTCATAAGTACCTCCTAATTTATAGTAGCTGTAATTTTAGGATTTTCAGGATTTACCAATAGATGGCTTTGTATGTTTTGATTCGCATTCAGGATATTTGTATCGCCATTGGTCGTATTCCTCTTTGGTTATCTCTCCCCGTTCCAGACGGGCAGCCTGCTCCTGCCATGCGTGGAACATATCAAACATAGTGGAGTAGGTGGAGCCGGTGGATTTATCCAGCCGCAGGCATACTTCTCCATCAATCTTTCCGATTTTCAGCCCGTACATATCTTCCAGTGCAAAGAGCGTGTGCATAAGACCTATATAGCTGTCTATTTCCGGGACAGTGATTGCACGAGGACTTACATCAAGGATATGCGCCATTTCTTTTACAAGGTCTTGTTTCGGCGTTCTGGCTTCTGATTCGTACTGCGCCATACGAACATCAGAGGTTTTTCCGAGAAAACCGAGGATTTCGCCTAGCTGCTTCTGCGTCATGCCTTTCCGATTGCGGAAAAAGCGTATTCGTTTGCCGATTGCCATAATAAAACCTCCGTTGTAGTTATACAACCATTCTTGACTTAAACAAATTTGTTGAATTTAGTATAACACGGCACAACAGGAATAGCAAGAGAAACTTAAATAAAAAAAGTTAATATTTTTTTGCAAACCACTTGACTTAACGGAATTTATTTAGTATTATGAATATAACTTAAACAAAAAGAGTTAAAAACTGAATGACCGTCCAAACTGAACAAACGCCATGACTTCCAGAAATGGAACGAGCGGCTCTCATATATGAGGGACTGGCACAGCGCCGAACAGGGTTGCCTGCCAGAACAGGGAGGCAGAACGGCGAAGATTTTAAAGGAAAGGGGGACGATAACGGAATGGCAGAAAAATCATTTATGACTGTGGAGGAAGTAGCAGCGGAATTGCGGGTGTCAAAGTCAAAAGCCTACCAGATTGTGCGGGAACTGAACGCAGAATTACAGAAACAGGGCTATCTGACGGTGGCGGGACGTGTGAACGCTACGTTTTTTCACAAAAAAGTCTGTTACAGCGATTAAGCGGAAAGGGGATGATTTGAATGGCTGTATACAAAGACAATGCTACGGGAACCTGGCGGGTAATCTATCGCTTCACGAACTGGAAGGGGGAGCGGAAGCAGACACAGAAACGGGGATTTGCTACAAAACGGGAAGCGTTAGCCTGGGAGCATGAGGTCATGCTGAAACAGAACTCAAAGCTGGATATGACATTTGCCAGCTTCTTTGAGGTTTACGAAGCCGACAAGAAACAGCGTGTCAAGGAAAGCACATGGGAATCTAAAAGCCATGTAATCCGCACAAAGATTTTACCGTATTTCGGGAATCGGAAGATAGCGGAGATTAAAGCAAAGGACATTATCGCATGGCAGAATGAACTCATGGCGTACCGGGACGAGAAAGGAAGGCTTATTCAGCGGATTATCTGAAAACCATACACGCCCAACTGACAGCGATTTTCAACCATGCGGTAAACTTCTATAATCTGCCCTACAATCCGGCAAGACGGGCAGGAACAATGGGAAATGAGGTTCCGAAAGAAATGAATTTCTGGACGAAAGAGGAATATCT
>OGRT01001486.1_pt1 | contig 17568 bp, 20 predicted proteins | sample 1553581 | NCBI WGS metagenome assembly OGRT01 (sample SAMEA2580113, study PRJEB22360) | human gut metagenome | biome: human gut; feature: human-associated habitat; material: faeces | place: Denmark | collected 2008/2010
AGGCAGTAGGCGCCCTGGCCTACGGCACATCATGTATTCCCAAGGTGGACAAGATCGTGGGACCGGGAAATATCTATGTCGCCCTGGCTAAAAAGGCGGTCTATGGACACGTCAGCATTGACGCCATCGCAGGCCCCAGTGAAATCCTGGTGCTGGCGGATGAGAGTGCCAATCCCCGTTTTGTAGCGGCGGATCTCTTATCTCAGGCGGAGCACGATGAACTGGCTTCCGCGATCCTGGTAACCACAAGCGAGGAACTGGCAGAACAGGTATCGGACCAGGTTGACGCATTCTTAAAAGAACTGCCAAGAAGCGGGATTATCAGCAAGTCTCTTGACAATTACGGCTACATATTGATCGCGGATTCCATGGAGGACGCCATTGAGACCGCAAACGAGATCGCGTCCGAGCACCTGGAGATACAGACGAAGGATCCTTATGACGTGATGACAAAGATCCGCAATGCAGGCGCTATCTTTATCGGCGAATATTCCAGCGAGCCGCTGGGAGACTATTTTGCCGGACCAAACCATGTACTGCCCACCAATGGCACGGCTAAGTTCTTCTCGCCGCTGTCGGTGGACGACTTTATCAAGAAATCAAGCATCATTTCATACTCCAGAAACGCGCTGGAGGCAATCCATGAGGATATCGAGGACTTTGCGAAGGCGGAGCAGCTGACTGCTCACGCTAATTCCATCAAAGTCCGCTTTGAATAGACGGATGTAAAATACGAAGACAGGGGGCTAGAAGCATGAATCGAACAGCCAGTTGTACAAGAACCACGAAAGAGACGGATATTGATCTTACGCTGAATCTGGATGGCACGGGAAAGACGCAGATCGACACAGGAGTTGGATTTTTTGATCACATGCTGGATGGATTTGCCAGGCATGGATTATTCGATCTGACGGTGAAGGTCATAGGAGACCTGGACGTGGACTGCCATCATACGATAGAAGATACGGGAATCGTCCTGGGACAGGCAATCCTTGAGGCCATCGGCGATAAAGCCGGAATCCGGCGCTATGGGCATTTCATGCTGCCGATGGATGAGACGCTTGCCTTATGCGCCGTGGATCTCTCAGGAAGGCCCTATCTCAGATTCCAATCTGAGTTTACAGCAGAGCGTATCGGCGATATGGATACGGAGATGATCAAAGAATTCTTCTATGCAGTGTCTTACAGCGCGATGATGAACATCCATCTTCGCATTCTGGATGGGGAGAACAGCCATCACATGGCAGAGACGCTGTTTAAGAGTTTTGGAAAAGCACTGGACATGGCAACGCTACCTGAGCCAAGAATTCAGGAAGCATGGACTACAAAAGGGAGCCTATAGAGGAGGCGGCATAAATGATGAGTTATAAAAGATTGATTCCCTGCATATTTATTGCAGGCGGCAAAGCGGTAAAATGGTTTGACGACGATACGGTTATGTCAGATGACGTCATCGGGCTTGCAAAATATTACAGCGACCACGGGGCTGACGAACTGCTGGTCTTTGACCTGTCTGATTCGGACGAGGAGCATGACGAGGCGATAGACTTGATGAAGCGGATGAACCGCATGATACGGATTCCCATGGTTGCAGGCGGAAACATCAGGAGGCAGGAGGATATTAAGAAGATTCTGTATGCAGGTGCCAAGCGCGCCATGCTGAATTTCTCCAAGTCGGACAGCGTGAAGTTGATCGAGGATGCCGCGAAGCGCTTCGGAAAGGAGAAAGTGGCGGTGTCCTTGAATGACTTTGACGCGCTGTTCAAGCATCAGCACCTGATTAATGACTATAGCAGCGAGATTATATTCATGCATCGTCTGGATCTCAACTCTGTTATGAATGTGACAGAGGTGCCCTGCGTAATCGTGACCGACACCATGGAGGAGCCGGAACTGTACAAGATATTGAAGTGTCCGGGAGTCAAAGGCCTGTCTGGAAAGTTCGTCAGCCAGACGGATATGGATTTCGTGGAATTCAAGGAAAAATGCGGCCAGGAGGAGATTAAGATGACTTCTTTTGAAAGCATGATGGAATTCTCCCAGTTCAAGACGAATGAGCAGGGGCTGATCCCGGTGGTCGTACAGCACTATAAGACTCAGGAAGTCCTGATGCTGGCATATATGAACGAGGAGGCTTTCTATAAGACCATTAAGACGGGGAAGATGACCTACTATAGCCGCAGCAGGCAGCAACTGTGGACCAAGGGGGAGACCAGCGGACATTTCCAGTATGTCAAATCCCTGACTATCGACTGCGACTACGACACCTTGCTTGCAAAAGTGGACCAGATCGGGGCGGCTTGTCATACGGGCAATCCTACCTGCTTCTTCCAGCCTCTGGTAGGCAACGATTATGACGAGACCAATCCCCTCCAAGTATTTGAAGCGGTGTACGACACGATCGTAGACCGGAGGGAGAACCCAAAAGAGGGCTCCTATACCAACTACCTGTTTGATAAGGGAATCGACAAGATATTGAAGAAGGTGGGAGAAGAAGCCACTGAGGTAGTGATCGCTGCCAAGAACCCGAATCCGGAAGAGGTAAAATACGAGATGGCCGATTTCCTGTACCACGCTATGGTACTAATGGTTGAAAAAGGCATCAGCTGGGAAGATATCATAAAAGAACTGGCGGACCGCTAGAAACAGGAATGAACAGTCATGGGTCATGCATATACTTTCTTAGGCTATGTTTGTTTCATAAGTAAGAAAGGAAGATCAGCATGAATGATTCTGAAAAACGAAGACGCCAGCTTCTGGAGGAGACCCGTTCCTTATACAGCGACAGAAATTCGCCGCCGGCAGGCCATTCAAGGTACAAGTTCGCCTACGCAAGGCTGTACGGGAGTGAGGATGAGATGGCGCCAGGCACGTTTGGTCTGCGCCTGTTCCTGTGCTTTATGCTTTTTGCGGCATTTGTAGCCATGGATAATAATGGGATTACCGTAAAAAGCGTAAGCAGCGACCGCATCGTCCAGGAGATCACGACGGATCTGGATGTGGCGGAAGTATGGAAGAACCTATAGATTTCAACATTTGTTGACACAGGAAAAAGAAATTGATATAATAGTCTCCGTGAGAGAAGAAAAAAGCGTTGATTTACTCTAATCAACGCTTTTATTATGCTAAGGAGGGTGTTAGAATGATCAAAATCTGGATAGTAGGTTCCTCCGGACAGATAGGAACTGCAATTAATGAAGTCCTGGATCCGTTAGAAGTGGAAGTCTTCAACACGGATAAGGACGAACTGGATATAACAGAAACGGACGAGGTGCTGAATTTTGGCGAGATCAACCGTCCGGATGTTATTATTAACTGCGCGGCGGTCACGGACACGGATGTATGCGAGAGGGAGCCGGAACTGGCTTTCCGCGTCAATGCGCTGGGCGCGCGCAACTTAAGCATCGTGGCGCGCAAAGTAGGGGCCAAGATGGTCCAGTTGTCTACCGATGACGTGTTTGACGGGCTGAGCAAGACTCCCTACAGCGAGTTTGACGATACCAATCCAAAGACCGTGTACGGCCGCTCTAAAAGAGCCGGGGAAAACTATGTAAAGGAGTTTACCCATAAGCATTTCATCATCAGGAGCAACTGGGTCTATGGACGAGGGAATAATTTCGTGACGAAAGTACTTGATGCGGCGGATGAGGGAAGAACGCTTGCAGTGGCATCCGACCAGTTTGGCTCTCCGACCAGCGCCAAGGATCTGGCAAGGATTATCCTGTATCTGATCCCTACCAATGAGTATGGTACCTACCACGCCACTTGCAAGGGCGTGTGCAGCCGCTATGAATTCGCCCAGGAAATCCTGAGATTTTCCGGCCGGGAAGGCAGCCTTAAGGCGGTGCCGACCAGCGAGTCGGATCTTTCTTCCGAAAGGCCTGCCTACGCGGTGCTTGACAACTTCATCCTGCGGATCATCGATGTGTACGAGATGCCGGAATGGAAGCGGTCATTGGAAGAGTATATGAAGGAAAGAGAGGAGGACTAGGATGGGAAAGACAGAAAAAGCAAAGAAGATTGGACTTACGACAAAGATTTTCATCGCCCTAATCGCGGGTGCGATATTCGGGATTATCCTATGCTATCTGGTACCTTCCGGGCATGTCAGAGATGATATCATTGTAGAAGGAATCATATATGTAATTGGACAAGGGTTCATCCGGCTGATGAAGATGCTGGTGGTGCCGCTGGTATTCTGTTCTCTGGTGTGTGGAAGCATGGCCATCGGGGATACGAAGAAACTTGGCACGGTAGGGGTGAGGACGCTGATCTTCTATCTTTTTACAACAGCCCTCGCCATCACCGTAGCGCTGACAGTAGGAAATATTATCGATCCAGGCATTGGGCTTGATATGAGCGCGATCAAGACGAACGCTGCCGATGTGGCGCAGATGGAGGCCACATCGCTTACCGATACCCTGCTGAACATCATCCCGGACAATCCGGTCAACTCTCTGGCCAGCGGCAGCATGCTGCAGATCATCGTTTTCGCGCTGATCATCGGCGTGATATTGGCCAAACTGGGCGATCGGGCTGAGACGGTCAGCAACTTTTTCGGACAGTTCAATGATATCATGATGGAGATGACCATGATGGTCATGAGTCTGGCTCCGGTTGGCGTATTCTGCCTGATTTCCAGGACATTTGCCAATATCGGCTTTAGCGCGTTCCTGCCACTGGGGAAGTATATGATCGGGGTGCTGCTGGCTCTGGCGATCCAATGCCTTGTCGTATATCTGGGACTGCTTAAAGTATTCACGGGACTTAATCCGATCAAATTCATTAAGAATTTCTTCCCGGTGATGGCATTTGCGTTTTCCACAGCCACGTCCAATGCCACCATCCCGCTGTCTATCGATACGCTGGCGAAGAAGATGGGCGTATCCAAGAAGATCTCATCTTTCACCATCCCGCTTGGCGCGACCATCAACATGGACGGTACTGCCATCATGCAGGGCGTAGCGGTGGTGTTCGCAGCCCAGGCATTCGGAATTCATCTGACGATGACGGACTATATTACGGTCATCGGAACCGCAACGCTGGCATCCATCGGAACCGCAGGCGTTCCCAGCGTAGGGCTTGTAACCCTGACTATGGTATTCAATTCCGTAGGCCTTCCGGTGGAGGCGATCGGGCTGATCATGGGCATTGACCGTATCCTGGATATGACCAGGACGGCGGTCAATATTACCGGTGATGCCGTGTGCACGACGATCGTGGCGCATCAGAACAAGGCAATAGACAGAAGCATATTTGAAAATGCTCAGTAAAGCTGCAAACTGTCAAAGGAGAGCCTTCCGCGTGGGGCTCTCCTTTCCTTACATTGAAAATTATTTGCTTGAAGTTCTACCATAGGATGATATAATAAAAGCGTTATGTAACATGCATAAAGTATAAAGGATGAAAACATGAGAAGATTAGCATTAAGTGATGAAATATTATTAAAAATCGAAAAGCCGGCCCGCTACATCGGCAATGAAGTAAACTCGACATATAAGGATAAGACGAAAGTGGACGTCCGGTTTGCCATGTGTTTTCCGGACGTCTATGAAATTGGCATGTCCCATCTGGGAATCCAGATATTGTATGATATGTTTAACCGGCGGGATGATGTATGGTGCGAGCGGGTCTATTCTCCGTGGACGGATCTGGACGCGATAATGAGGGAGCAGAAGATTCCTCTTTTTGCGCTGGAATCTCAAGATCCTATCAAGGATTTTGATTTTCTGGGCATTACGATCCAGTATGAGATGTGCTATACGAACATTCTGCAGATCCTGGACTTAAGCCAGATTCCCTGGAAGGCCTCGGACCGGGATGAGTCAGATCCGATCGTCATCGGAGGCGGTCCATGCACTTATAACCCGGAACCGCTGGCCGAATTTTTTGACCTGTTCTATATAGGAGAAGGGGAGACGGTTTATGAACAGCTTCTGGATGCTTATAAAGAGAACAAGAAAAATGGTGGTACCAGAAAGGACTACTTAGAAAAAGCGGCTGAAATCGAAGGAATCTATGTTCCGTCCTTCTATGACGTGGCGTATAAGGAGGATGGGACGATTGCTTCCTTTACTCCGAATAATTCCCATGCCTCAGCCACGATTCAGAAACAGATGGTAACGGATGTGACCAATACCTATTATCCCAAAGCCCCGGTGGTTCCATTTATCAAGGCGACGCAGGATCGGGTCGTACTGGAAATCCAGCGGGGATGCATCCGCGGCTGTCGTTTCTGCCAGGCAGGCATGCTGTACCGCCCAACCCGGGAGAGGGACGTAGAGGTGCTGAAGGAATATGCCTACGAGATGCTGAAGAATACAGGCCACGAGGAGATATCCTTAAGTTCCTTGAGTTCCAGTGATTACAGCCAGTTAAAGGAGTTGGTCACCTATCTGATTGAAGCGTTTAAGGAGGAAGGAATCAATATTTCCCTGCCGTCCCTTCGGATCGATGCCTTTTCTCTGGATGTCATGAGCAAGGTTCAGGATGTCCGCAAAAGCAGCCTGACATTTGCGCCGGAGGCAGGCTCCCAGCGTCTGCGGGACGTGATCAACAAGGGGCTGACAGAAGAGGTGATACTGGAAGGGGCCGGACAGGCCTTTGAAGGAGGATGGAATAAGGTAAAACTTTATTTTATGCTCGGCCTGCCTACGGAGACCGAAGAAGATATGAAAGAGATTCCGAGGCTGGCGGATAAGATCGCCCGGAGATATTACGAGATCCCCAAGGAGGAAAGAAATGGAAAATGCCAGATCACCACAAGCACCTCCTTTTTTATCCCCAAGCCGTTTACTCCATTCCAGTGGGCAAGGATGTACAGCAATAAAGAGTATATTGCCAGAGCCGCCATCGTAAAGCACGAGTTCCAGGAGCAGCTCAACCGCAAGAGTTTGAAATATAATTGGCATGACGCGGAGACTACGGTGCTGGAAGGGGTGCTGGCCCGCGGGGACCGGAGGATTGGAAAGGTCATTGAGGAGGCCTACCGCCAGGGATGCCTGTATGATGCATGGAGCGAGACTTTTAGTTATGATAAATGGATGAAAGCCTTTGAGATTACGGGGATTGATATTGAGTTTTATAACTGCCGGGAGAGAGACGAATCGGAAATCTTCCCCTGGGACTTCATCGACATCGGCGTGACCAAGGCCTTCCTTCGCAAGGAGTGGGAACGCGCGATGGCAGGAGAAGTAACGCCGAACTGCCGGATGCAGTGTTCCGGCTGCGGGGCAGCAAAGTATAAAGGAGGTGTCTGCGTTGAAAGCAAGAATTAAATTCCGTAAATTTGGAGTCATGAAATTCATCGGACACCTGGACGTGATGCGCTTTTTTCAAAAAGCGATGCGAAGGGCCCAGATTCCCATCGCCCTCAGCGGAGGGTACAGCCCTCATATGATTATGTCCTTTGCCCAGCCCCTGGGCGTTGGACTTACCAGCGACGGCGAATATATGGATGTGGAATTAAAAGCGCCGATCGCCTCTGCCGAGGCAGTAGAACGGCTGAATAAGGCCATGGTGGAAGGCGTGGAGGTCGTAAGCTTCCGGGAGATTCCGGATGAGAAGAAGGCAAGCGGCATGACGATCGTTGCCGCCGCTGATTATAAGGTGACGCTGCTTGAGTCTTTCAGGACTTCCGAGGTGACGAAAGATATCCCCGAAGACTGGAAAGAAAAGACAGCCGAATTTATGAATCTTTCCGAGATCGTGGTGATGAAGAAGACAAAGCGCAGTGAAAAAGAAGTTGATATCAAGCCAATGATCTACAGGATGGAGGCGTGCGAGGATGGATGGCATCTGTTCCTTGCTACCGGCAGCGAGCAGAACTTAAAGCCGGATCTGGTGATGGACGCGTTTCTTAAGTATATCGGAGCAGATCCACAGGATGTGCCGCTTCATTTCCACCGCCTGGAGGTATATGCCCGAGAGAATGGAAATCCATCCGGCTACGTCTCCTTGGAATCATTGGGAAAGGAAATAAGCCTGTGATAGAATATATTCCCGCCAAGACCATCGTGACAAGGATGAAGAAGCCCGGGGAATGGTTTGGCGCTGATTATAATATGAATATCTATAAGGGCTGCTGCCATGGCTGCATCTACTGCGACAGCCGCTCCGAGTGCTATGGAATCCAGGAATTTGACAAGGTCATGGCTAAGAAGGACGCGCTTCGGATCATCCGGGACGATCTGCGCCGCAAGGTAAAGAGAGGAGTCGTGGCCACGGGAGCCATGAGTGATCCTTACAATCCCTATGAAAAGGAACTGCTTCTTACCCGGCATGCCTTGGAACTGTGCGATGCGTTTGAATTTGGCATTGCCATCGCCACGAAGAGCAGCCTGCTGACGCGGGATATAGACGTTCTATCAGATATCAAGGCGCATTCCCCGGTGCTGTGCAAGGTGACCATAACCACCAGCGACGATGAACTTGCTGCCAAGATCGAGCCTGGCGTAGGCCCATCCTCGGAACGCTTCCGGATGATCCGGAGACTGTCGGATGCCGGAATCTATGCAGGGATACTGCTGATGCCGGTACTTCCTTATCTGGAGGATTCCCCGGAGAATATCCGTCAGATTGTCCAAATGGCGGCGGATGCCGGAGCCAGGTTTATCTACCCGGCTTTCGGAGTGACGCTTCGGGGCAACCAACGGGACTGGTATTACGGCAAGCTGAATGAACTATTCCCGGGACAGGGATATGTGGAGAAGTATCAGAAAAGATATGGCTCTTATTATGAATGCAGAAGCCCGAAGGCCAAGAGTTTGTGGAACGTCCTGAAAGAAGAATGCGAGAAGCATCATATTCTTTACCAGATGAAAGATATCATCCACAGCTACAGGCACCCTTATGCATATGAGCAGTTAAGCTTATTCTAACATTGCGCGGCATGCACATGCGACAGGAGGAATGATTATGAGCAAGAAGGAAGTAAAGACCAATGCCATGCGCATCTTGGACCGGCTGAAGATTTCCTATGAGTATACGACTTACGAATGCGATGAATTTACGGACGGAGTCCAGGTGGCGGACAAGCTGGGCTATCCCCATGAACTGGTTTACAAGACACTGGTAACCATTGGAAAGAGTGGCGGATACTATGTATTTGTCATTCCCATAGAGGCGGAGATAGACTTTAAGAAGGCAGCCAGAACGGTGAAGGAAAAATCCCTGGAGATGCTGCATCTTAAGGATCTGACAAAAGTGACGGGTTACATCAGAGGGGGATGCACGGCAATCGGGATGAAGAAGCAGTTTCCTACCGTAATTCAGGAAAGCGCAAAGGAACTGGAACAGATTCATATCAGCGGAGGGCGGCTTGGCATGCAGCTGAAATTATCGCCATTTGACTTGCAAAAGGCAGCAAATGCCGAATTCGCCGATGTGATACGGAGGGATTGAACCGGTGCAGATGCCGTGTTCTATGATGACCGCCCTGAAAATGTAGGAACCGCACAGAGGCTTGGGATTAAGGGAATTGTATTTCATAAAGATATTTCATTGCAGATGATGGAAAAATGATGTAATATAATAGAAGTCATTTATAGAAGCCATAGGATTAAGCAGTTTGGAGGAATACAAGAAGAGATGAAGATAGTTGTAAAGTTTGGTGGAAGTTCATTAGCAAGTGCAGAGCAGTTTAAGAAAGTTGGCAAGATTATTAAGAAGGATGAGGCAAGAAAATACGTGATTCCTTCTGCACCCGGAAAACGGACGCCGGACGATACAAAGGTTACGGATCTGCTATACAGCTGCTATGGGCAGGCGATCCTGGAAGAGGACGAATGCGAGGAGAATTTTGAAAGCCTGCTTGCTGCAATAAAGAAACGGTATGAAGAGATTATAAGCGGCCTGGGGCTTACGCTTAGCCTGGATGATGAGTTCCGGACGATCCGTGAGAACTTCAGCAAGAAGATTGGAAGAGACTATGCCGCATCCAGGGGAGAATACTTAAATGGCATAATTATGGCAGCCTATCTGGGTTACGAATTTATCGATGCCGCAGAAGTCATCCTGTTTGACGCCGCCGGCAATTTTGACGCGGAGAAGACAGACAAGTTATTGTCCAAAAGGCTGGCGAAGACGGAGCGGGCCGTTATACCAGGATTCTACGGTTCCATGCCAGGAGGAAAGATCAAGACATTTTCCAGAGGGGGTTCCGACATTACGGGATCCATTGTCTCCAAAGCCGTGCATGCCGACCTGTACGAGAACTGGACGGATGTGTCCGGGTTCTTGATCGCGGATCCAAGGATCGTAAGAAAGCCCAAATCCATTGATGTTATTACATACAGAGAATTAAGGGAACTATCCTATATGGGCGCGACGGTGCTGCATGAAGATGCCATCTTCCCGGTCCGCAAAGAAGGAATTCCGATTAATATCCGCAATACCAATTCGCCGGAGGACAAAGGAACCTTGATCGTAGAGGGAACTTGCAGGAAGCCTCGGTTTGTCATAACGGGAATTGCCGGTAAGAAGGATTTTGCGTCCATTACGGTGGAGAAAGCCATGATGAACTCAGAGGTGGGATTCTGTAAAAAGGTGCTGGAAGTCTTTGATGGAAATGACATTTCCATCGAGCATATGCCATCCGGGATCGATACGATGACGATCTTCGTCCATCAGGATGAGTTCGAGGAGAAAGAACAGAAGGTAATCGCCGGAATCCACAGGGCTGTGGAGCCGGATTTCCTGGAACTGGAATCAGACCTTGCTCTGATTGCCGTGGTGGGAAGAGGAATGCGCGCGACCCGGGGAACGTCTGGAAGGATCTTTTCCGCTTTGGCGCATGCCAACGTCAATGTCAAGATGATTGACCAGGGCTCCAGCGAGCTTAATATCATTATCGGAGTAAGGAACCATGATTTTGAAACCGCAGTCAATGCAATCTACGATATATTCGTAAATACAATGATATAAAGTCTTGGGGAGGTCTAAAATGAATATTTTATTTTTCTTGAAGCCGAAAAGCGAGCTGGCATACATCTATGATTACCATACGCTGCGCCAGGCTTTGGAGATTATGGAATACCACAAGTATTCTTCGGTGCCGATCTTGAATCGGGAGGGGAAATACGTTGGCTCGATTACAGAAGGCGACGTTCTGTGGTCATTGAAGAAACTGAATATTCTGAGCATAAAAGATGCGGAGGATATCAGCATTATGAAGATTGAACGCCGGATGGACTATCAATGCGTAACAGCTGAATCGAATATGGAGGATCTGATTGGAAAGGCGATGGAACAGAATTTTGTTCCGGTGGTTGATGATCAGGAACACTTTATCGGTATTATTACGCGGCGCGATATCATCGGCTATTACTCTGATAAAATGAAGGAATGTGACAAATAATTATGATAATAGATTTTCATACACATATGTTTCCGGATAAAATTGCAAAAGGGACCTTGGATTTTCTGGAGGGGATCTGCAAAGTTACCCCATATACAAACGGCACATACGAAGGGCTGAAGGCGTCCGGCGAAAGGGCGGGAGTTGATATCTCTGTGGCGTTGCCGGCAGTAACAAAGGTATCCCAGATACCTTCCATCAACAGGTTTGCCTCTGGCTATCTTGAGGGCCCGGTGATTTCTTTTGGCGGTATCCATCCGAAAAGCGAAAACTACAAACAAGAATTGCAGGAGATTAAGAGCCTTGGAATGAAAGGCATCAAGCTGCATCCGGACTATCAGGAAATGTATTTCAATGATATCCGTTACAAGAGGCTGGTGTCCTACGCCTCAGAACTAGGGCTGATCACTGTCGTGCATGCCGGACGGGATCCAAAGTGCCCGGAAGACGTCCACTGCACGCCTAAGATGGCGCTGGAATTAATCCGCGAGGTAGAGCCCGAGAATATGGTGCTTGCGCATCTGGGGGGCAATGAGATGTGGGATGACGTGGAAGAGTATCTGGTAGGTCAAGACGTCTACTTTGATACGGGCGTGGTACTTGGCAAGATACCGGATGAGCAGTTCGTCCGAATCGTACGGGCCCATGGCGCTGACAAGATCTTATTTGCCACCGACTCCCCATGGGCAGGGCAGAAAGAGTTCATAGAACTTCTGTCCTGCATGCCTCTTACGGAGGAAGAAAAGGATCAGATATTTTACAAAAATGCCTGCAGTTTATTAGCGATATAGCGAAAGGGAATGCCTATGAAGAAAATAGCCCCGTTATTCGTATTGATGGCCTCCGTCTTATGGGGTTCGATGGGAATTGTTACCAGATATGTGGCAGACATTGGATTTACTACGAGACAGACAGCAGCAGTCCGCATTTGCTCGGCTGCTGCTGTTTTGATATTGTTTCTTCTGATTACCGACCATCGGAAACTGAAGATTGAGAAGCAGGATTTGAAATGGTTCTTAGGAACAGGGCTGGGAAGCCTGTTCATCAATAACCTGGCTTATGCGGAGACGGTCCAGAGGGCGTCCCTGTCTGTGGCAGTGGTCCTTCTTTATACGGCTCCGTTCTTTGTCATGATCATGTCGATTCTGTTTTTCAAGGAAAAACTGACGCTTCAGAAAGTTGTGGCGCTTCTATTGTCTTTTGCCGGATGCGTGCTGGTGGTGGGACTGTCCGGAGCCAATGCAGGAAGCAATGGGGCGGTTACGCTGCTGATCGGCCTTTGTGCCGGATTCGGCTATTCCCTATACAGCATCTTCGGCAAAGTGCTGGTAGGAAAATACGATTCTCTTACCGTAACCGTATATACGTTCATCTTTTCCTCAATCGGAACGCTGATCATCTGCCAGCCGGCATCCATGGCGCAGCGCATCGTGGAAAATTCTTCCAAGATGCCTCTGGTTATCATCGGAAGCGTAGTGACGCTGGCGCTTCCCTATGTCAGCTATTCCATAGGGCTTAAGTATATGGAGAGCAGCAAGGCCTCCATCATCTCTTCTTTCGAAGTGGTGGCAGCCAGTTTGTTTGGCGTGGCGCTGTATCATGAGACGCTGGATGCGTACAATATGATAGGCATCATCTGCGTGGTGTCGGCCTTGATACTTTTGCAGGTAAATTTTCACAAGAATACTTGATTTTTACCAATTCCTGTGATATCATATACCAGTATGCCGCACAATGAGGTATTAAAGTTCCCACAGGGACACCGTAATTGGCGAGTAATGATAATAGGAGGTGCCATATGTACGCGATTATAGCAACAGGTGGTAAACAGTACAAAGTAGCCGAAGGCGATATCATTAAAGTAGAAAAACTTGGTGTAGAGGCCGGAGAGACTTATACATTTGACCAAGTACTTGCAGTAAGCGATAACGGATTAAAAGTTGGAAATCCAACCGTTGAAGGAGCAACAGTAGAGGCTTCTGTAGTTGAGAACGGAAAAGCGAAGAAAGTCATTGTTTACAAGTATAAGAGAAAAACTGGATACCATAAGAAAAATGGTCACAGACAGCAGTATACTGCAGTAAAAATTGACAAAATCAATGCTTAATTTGGAGACAATCCATGATTCATGTAACCATTTATGAAAATGACAGAAAAGAATGCATAGGCTTCCAGACCAAAGGACATGCCGAATATGACGAGATGGGACAGGATATCGTATGTGCAGCCGTTTCCGTGCTGGTCATTAACACGATGAATGCCATTGAGTTATACACGGATGACGAGGTGTCGGTACTTTCCGACGAGGAGGAAGGGATCGTTTCCTTCCACGAGAATGGCGCGCCCTCCAAGGAGGCAGCGCTGCTGTTAAAGACTATGATTCTTGGTCTTAGAGAAATGGCGGATGATGAGAACTATGCAGAATATATTGATTTAACATTCGAGGAGGTGTAACAACCATGATGAAATTAAACCTTCAGTTTTTCGCTCATAAAAAAGGTGTTGGTTCTACAAAGAACGGCAGAGACTCTGAATCTAAGAGACTGGGCGCTAAAAGAGCGGATGGACAGTTTGTAAAAGCTGGCAACATCCTCTACAGACAGCGTGGAACAAAGATCCATCCAGGAATCAATGTTGGCCGTGGCGGAGACGATACATTATTCGCGCTGGTTGATGGCGTTGTAAGATTTGAGAGGAAGAGATAAGAAACAGGTTTCTATCTATCCGGTTGCTAAATAATAACAGTCTACTAAGAAGAGTGCTGCAGATAACTGGTTCTGGTTATAAGGCAGTACTCTTTTTTTAGCGGTCAGGATGGGGATGGCAAATAGCCGTTCCTTATGATATAATATACAGGATATTGGGGAAAATAAGCAAAAAAAGAAAGAGGAACATTATATGTTTGCAGACAGAGCAAAGATATTCATAAAATCAGGAAAAGGCGGTGACGGACACGTCAGTTTCCGCCGGGAACTCTATGTGCCAAACGGCGGGCCTGACGGCGGCGATGGCGGAAGAGGCGGCGATGTCATCTTTGAAGTGGATGAGGGGCTGAATACTCTGCAGGATTACCGGCATAGGAAGAAATATGCCGCAAAAGATGGAGAGCAGGGCGGTAAGCGCAGATGCCACGGCAAGGATGCGGAAGATATCGTGCTGAAGGTGCCGGAGGGAACCGTCATCAAAGAATCGGAATCCGGCAAGGTAATTGCCGATATGTCCGGAGACAACCGTCGGCAAGTGATCTTAAAAGGCGGAAGAGGCGGCCTGGGAAACCAGCATTTCGCAACGTCTACCATGCAGATTCCCAAATATGCCCAGCCCGGACAACCTTCCCAGGAATTGTGGGTGAATCTGGAGTTGAAAGTGATCGCGGATGTGGGCCTTGTGGGATTTCCCAATGTAGGAAAGTCCACGCTTCTATCCAGGGTGACCAATGCGGATCCGAAGATTGCCAACTATCATTTTACCACGCTGAATCCAAACCTTGGCGTTGTGGACTTGCCTGATGGCAGGGGATTCGTGATGGCGGATATCCCAGGGCTGATTGAAGGCGCATCCGAAGGAGTCGGCCTGGGCCATGAATTCCTGCGCCATATTGAGCGCACCAAATTGATGATCCATGTGGTAGATGCCGCTGGTACGGAAGGCAGGGACCCGGTTGATGATATCTATAAGATCAACGTGGAATTAGAGGCCTATAACCCGGATATCGCCAAACGGCCGCAGGTGATCGCAGCCAACAAGGTGGATGTCATATACCCGGAGGGGGAAGATCCGATCCAGAAGCTGAAAGATGAATTCGAACCTAAGGGAATCCGTGTCTTCCCGATATCCGGCGTTACCGGAGCGGGAATCAAGGAACTTCTCTACTATGTATCCGACAGGCTGAGCGAGCTGGATCAGGCGCCAGTGATCTTCGAGCCGGAATATTTCCCGGAAGAAGAACTGATCCACGAGAACCTCCCATATACCGTCGAAAAGGAAGACGATATCTATGTGGTGGAAGGCCCGAAGATCGAGAAGATGCTGGGCTATACCAACCTGGACTCGGAGAAAGGCTTTGCCTTCTTCCAGAAGTTCTTAAAGGATACCGGAATCCTGGACGAACTGGAGGATGCCGGCATCCAGGAAGGCGATACGGTGCGGATGTACGGGCTGCAGTTTGATTATTATAAATAGCGAAATAGAACAGGAGAATGACAGACGATGACGACAAAGCAAAGAGCATACCTAAAAAGCCTTGCAATGACAATGGACCCGATCTTCCAGATTGGGAAGAACAGCATGACGCCAGAACTTACCAAAGCGGTTACGGAGGCGCTTCAGGCACGGGAACTGATCAAGATCAGCGTGCTGAAGAATTGTGCCGATGATCCCCGGGACCTGGCGGATATGATGGCGGAACGCACCAAATCCCAGGTCGTGCAAGTGATCGGGAAGAAGATTGTCTTATATAAGGAAGGAAAAGAGAAGAATAAGAAGATACAACTGCCTTAATATCCCTCAGCATTGCGGAGGCTTCATGTGGCAGAGCGAGGCAGATAATTATGAAGATTGGAATCATGGGAGGGACATTTGATCCGATCCATAACGGGCATCTTATGCTGGGACAGGCTGCATATGAAACATTCCATCTGGATCAGATATGGTTCATGCCCAATGGGCATCCTCCCCACAAAGACAGAACTACAATTGAATCCGACGTAGATGACCGGATCGAGATGGTGAGACTGGCAATCGGCGGAAAGGAAGAATTCCGGCTGGAACTGTATGAGGCATGCCGGAAGGAAGTATCTTATAGCTACAGTACGTTGGAATTTTTTAATAAGATATATCCGGAGGATGAGTTTTATTTTATCATCGGCGCGGACTCGCTGTTTGCCATCGAGACTTGGGCACATCCGGAACGGATATTTCCAGCCTGTACTGTACTTGCCACCTACCGTGACGAGATCAATACCAGGGCGGAGATGGAAGCGCAGATCCAGTATCTGACGCAAAAATACGATGCCCGGATCTGGATTTTGGCAACGCCTTTGATGAGCGTATCGTCAAGCGAGCTAAGAAGAGAGATTAAAAGCGGCAAGTCGATCGCAGCCTATGTTCCATCCAGCGTGGAAGACTATATTATCAGAAATCATCTGTATGAGAGGAATGGCAGCATATGAATCAAAAGATAACCAGAATACGCCGTAAGCTGATGGCGGAACTGGACAAAGAGCGTTATGAGCATACCCTGGGCGTCATGTATACCGCCGCGTCCATGGCAATGCGCTACGATGCGGACATTGATAAGGCGCTGATGGCAGGACTGCTCCATGACTGCGCCAAATGTATTTCCGGCGAGAACAAGATCAAGCTCTGCGACAGATACCATCTGAGCGTTTCAGAAGTGGAGAAGGCCAACCCCAGCCTGCTGCACGCGAAACTGGGGGCTTTCCTGGCGGCAAAGAAGTACCATGTAGACGACAAGGAGATTGTGAACGCCATTGCCAGCCACACTACCGGAAGGCCGCACATGTCGCTGCTGGAGAAGATTATTTATATCGCCGATTATATCGAGGCTGGCAGGGAAGAACTTCCTTATCTTCCAAATATGGCGGAAGTACGGAAACTGGCTTTTCATGATATCGATGCCTGCCTGTACCGTATATTAAAGGATTCGCTGGTATATCTTGACAGCAGGAACATCCCGATTGACCCTATGACAGAGAAATCATATCAATATTATAAAGACAAATTAGATCAGAAGGAGGAATAGCATGGAACAAGCAAAGGAAATGGCACGCGTCGCGTTCGGGGCGCTGGAAGATAAAAAAGGAGAAGACACCTGTGTCATTGATATCTCGCATGTCTCGGTACTTGCAGATTATTTTGTTATATCCAATGGGAACAGCGACAGCCAGGTAAGAGCCCTGGTTGACAACGTGGAGGAAAAGATGCACAAGGCCGGGTTTACCCAGAAGCAGGGAGAAGGACGAAATGGCGGCTCTTGGGTGCTTCTGGATTACGGCGATATTATCGTCCATGTATTTGACAGGGAAAACAGAGAATTTTATAACCTGGAGCGCATTTGGAGCGACGGAAGACGATTCGACGACCTAAAAGATTTATAGGCTGAATGAGGAAAGAACCGGAGCAGAAATTTTAAAGAAAGCCCGTAGTCCGGCAACTATAGATCAACGATATTTAGAGATCTGTAGTTGCCG
>OGRT01001488.1_pt1 | contig 17543 bp, 10 predicted proteins | sample 1553581 | NCBI WGS metagenome assembly OGRT01 (sample SAMEA2580113, study PRJEB22360) | human gut metagenome | biome: human gut; feature: human-associated habitat; material: faeces | place: Denmark | collected 2008/2010
CGGGATGCGGTAGCCGGCCTGCTCCCAAGCCTCGCGGGCCGCCGGGTCGACCGGCACATCGGCGGTGATGAAGTGGTCCGGCACCACCGGCGGGAAATACTTGTCCACCGAAAGGGTCTGATAGCGCTCCTCGTCCACGCCAATCACGTCGGCCAGCTGGAAGAACCGGCCCGTTTGGAAGCGCGGTGCCGAGCTCGGCTCGCCCACGCCCACGAACGCGCCGCCGCCACGCACCCAGGCGCGCACGGTTTCCACGAGCTTCGGGTTGGTCCACACATCGCCGCCGGTGAATGCGGTGTCGACCGGGCCGCCGTTGATGATTACGTCGATATCGCTATCGATGCCATGCGCGAGTACGTCGTCGAAGCTGATGAACCGCACGTTCACGCGCATGCCGGACAGGGATTCCAGAATGCCGTAGTAGGAGTAGGTCTGCTTGTTGGGCAGGGCGTGTGCCACGGTGAACGCCATCCAGGAGCGCATCTTGCCCCAGGAATTCAGAATCGCCACGTTGAGCTCACCTTCGGCGGCCACCCCACCGGTGCGGTCGTGGATGTCGCGGAATTCGTTGGCGATATGGGTCACCGTGTCCACGAACTTCGGGAACTTGGCGGCCAGGGAGAGGTAGGCGCCGCAGCCCATGCGGCTGATCGGCGAGCGCAGGATCGCGCGGCGGGCCTTGCGCCAGTTGTCGAGGCCTTCGATGCTCGGATCGTTGCCCTCGTAGAACGTGTCGGGGAAGAAGTACGGCAGGAAGCGGCCTTCGGTGTACTTGACGCCCGGAATATCGGCGATCATGCGGGTGGTGGTGCCGTCGCCGATGGAACCGACCACGGCGTCCAGGCCGAGTTCGTCGAATCCGTCCTTGTACGGTTCGGTGCCGATCCACTGGTCGCCGAGGAACATCATCGCCTCTTTGCCGGCGGCGTGGGACATGTCGGCGAGCTGCTTGACGTTTTCGCGCACGAAGCCGGAGAGGAAGTCGATCCAGTCGCGCTGGGCTTTTCTGGGCACGCGCCATGCGGAGTTGTAGGCACCGCCGTCCACGAAGTCCTCCGGGCGCAGGCGGTAGCCATACTTGGCTTCGAAATCATCCAGCGCACGCGGGCTTACGGTGCAGGCGCAACCAAACCAGTCGACGACCTTTTCGCGGCGCTTTTCATCGAACAGGAGCGTGAACTGGTAGAAGAACGTGGTGAATCGCACCACATCGGTCTGCGGGCTGTCCTTAAGCCACTGCTCGAACGTGTCGAACACGAACTTGCGGGTGGCCGGATGGTAGATGTCGAACGGGATCTCGTGTTCCTTGTCGCCCCAGTCGTTGGTCAGATGGTTGTACATCTCGACCGGGTCCCAGATGATGTAGGCCAGGAAACTCACCGTGTACTCATGCCATGCGGCAACGCCGCTCACATGCACGGTGTCCTCGTCCGCGTCAAGCGTCCAGTTCGCCGAATCAACGACCTCGCCGGTGGTGCGGTCTACAACCTCCCAATACTTGTGAGGGTCGGCATCACGATTCGGCTTCAGCTGCTCAGCGAAGAAGCTTTCCATCAGCGGAATATCAACCGTATCCGATTCGGCGAGAATGCGATCGGTCAGCAGATACACCTGTGGCGTCTCATCCATATGCAGCGTAATCCACTCGTTATGCGCGCGAGTCGGGAAATACGCATTGTAAATCTTCTTGCCCAAGGCAAGCACAGCCTCATCCAGATGCGTGCCATCGGAGTTACGAATGGCGTCTGCTCCCCACAGTTCGGCAAGCTCCTTGGTCTTCTCCGCAAAATTCTCCTCGCTAGGCAAGGTGAAGCGGCCGGTGCTAGTCATAGTCTCTCCTTTGAGGACATTGATTATTTTTTTGGATAATTAAATTGTAAACAATATATGCATATAAAACAAGAATCCGACACAACCGTCGGGCGTCCAGGATCCTGACTGTATAAATCCTTGAGAGTAGCCCCACGGCAACGCCGGAAGAGCGAATTGAACATCACCGGAGCTTCCCGGTCAGTTTCACCGACAATCTCATGACAAGAATCAGGAAGGCTCTGGATCGGTATGGTTGCGTGCTACTTATTGTTGAGAAGCCGTCCGGCGCCGGAAGGAGTAGCACGAGGCACCGGACGGCGGGAATTATTGGTCTTAGGCTGTCCGCTTAACGCGTCGCCTTCGGCCCCTGCAATTAAGGACTCGCCTACGGCGAGACTCAATGCTGCCTTCGCTCGGCTACCGCCTCGCTCGGGCCGACGCTACAGACAGCCCACCGGGCTGTCCGCTTAACGCGTCAGCCCTTGACCGCACCAGCGGCGAGGCCGGCCTGCCAGTAGCGCTGGAGACCGAGGAAGAGCACGATCACAGGCAGCACACCGAGCAGAGCACCCATCATCAGAGCGCCACGATCAGTGAAGGTAGCCAGAGAGACCATGCCGTACAGACCCAAGGTCACCGGCTTCAAGGTGTCGGAAGAGACCATCATCAACGGCAGCAGGAAGTTGTTCCAAGTGGCCACGAACAGGAACAGGAAGATCGTGACCATTGCCGGAGCCAGAATCCTCAACACAATGGTGAAGAAGATGCGAGCTTCGCTTGCACCATCGATACGCGCCGCCTCAAGCAGCTCGTTCGGCACTGAGGTCTGCGCGTATACGCGGCCCAGGAAGAAGCCGAACGGAGAGACGCAGCACGGGATGATGATGGAGAGCATCGTGTTGGTCAGGTGCATGGCATGGAAGATGGAGTACTGCGGAATGGTCAGCAGAGCGGCCGGCATCAGCATGCAGCCCATAATCACGCCAATGGCAAGGTTCTTACCCTTGAAGTTGAACTTTGCGGTAGCGTATCCCGCCATCACAGCCACGAGCGTACCCACCAGAGCGGAAACACCCGAGTAGATCAGGGAGTTCAGCACCCAGCGCCAGAACTGGCCACGGGTCCAACCAATCAGCGTGCCATAGTTCTTGGCGATGGCGGCAGGCAAATCGCTCAGACCCACGGCGAACCACAGACCGTTGCTGCCGGTCATCTGGCTCGGCGTCTTGGTCGAGGCGATGATGGCCCAGTAAATCGGGAACAGAAAGTAGATCAGCGCGAAGACCAGAACAACGATGGTGATGGTCTTGACCAGCGCGGAAGGCTGCATGGAACGAGGCAGGTCGTTGGCATGCTTGTCGCGAATCCTGTCAGCCTTCTTACGAGCGCGTGCGACCGCGCGGGATTCCTTATCAGTAGCTTCTACGGTGCTCATTCTGCGTTCACCTTCCTTTCAACGAGCGTGTAGACCACGGCGAGTACGCCAGCGATCAGTGCCATAACGATGGCCACAGCGGATGCAGGTCCGTCACCACCCGGGGTCAGCGTGCCCTGCGAGGTATTGAGGGCCATCATCATTGGCGTGTACGACTTGGAAATGCTCGGATCGGAAATCGACATCACCTGCGGCTCGTTGAACAGCTGGATGGTGCCGACGATGGAGAGCAGCATGGCAAGCAGGGCGGCTGCACGCACGTTCGGCAGCTTGATCTTCATGGCGATCTGGAAGCCACTGGCGCCATCGATGCGTGCGGCCTCGTACAGATCGTGCGGAATGGCCTGCAGTGCGGCGAGGAAGATCAGCATGTTGTAGCCGGTGAAGGTCCAGGTCGTGATGTTGGCCATAGAGCCGAGGACCACATTGTCGCCGAAGAAGTTCACCTTGATGCCGATGGCGGCAAGTCCCTTAACGATGGGGGAAATCTGGCCGTTGTAGAGGTACACCCAGATGATGGATGCGACCACGCCCGGAATGGCGTACGGCAGGAAGTAGCTCAGACGGAATGCGGTGATGTGCTTGACGATATAGGAATCGATGAGCATTGCCAGAGCAAGTGCCGCGATGATCATGACCGGCACCTGAATCACGGTGTAGAGCACTACCCTGCCCACGCCAGCCCAGAAGTTGCCGGAAGTAATAACGTATTGGAAGTTCTGAAGTCCGACGAACTTATCGACCAGTTCCCCGCCGCCGTATGCGCCACCGCCCGTGGTGACCTGGCGGAAGAAGCTGGAATAAATAGCCCAAATGATGGGAAGAATAAATACCAGAGCGAACAGGATGCCAAACGGTGCCATGAAGGCCCAGCCGGTACGATTCTCACGCTTCACAGCATCAGAAGCCTTTGGCTTATCGGCACGCCTGGCGACCCCCGTCTTCGCCGTTTTTGTTGTTGCAGTCATAGGGAAACCTGTCTTTCAAAAGAACAGTGAGAAATAGAAAGTACGTAATGCAGTTCGAATCGATGCAGTCAGATCAAACACAATTAATGACGAACCGAACTCGAGTAAAAGGAAAGGCCGGAGTGTTGAGCTCCGGCCTTTCGATGTGTGGTTAAGGATATCAGCGGCTGGAAGGAACCCTAACCGTTAATGTCACTCGGAAACAGACAGGCCGAAGTTCTTCAGCGTATCCACAGAGGTGGTCTGTGCGTCGGAGAAGATGTCTGCAACCTTGCCGGAGCCATCGGTGGCCTTGGCGGCGGTTTCGTTCATCTTGGCGGCGACTGCGGAGAAGCCAGGCATGTAGGTGAAGTCACCCATGTTGTTGTTAGCGGTCTTGAATTCCTTCATGATGTCCTGACCACCGAAGAAGGTGGACCACTCGGAAGGAGTCTCAGCGTCTTCAGTGGTAGCAGCCGGCACGAGGCCCTGGGAAACCAGATCAGGAACCTGGGTGTTGAACCAATCCAGGAACTCCATTGCTTCCTTCGGGTGCTTGGAGTTCTTCAGCACGGCCACGGCGGAACCACCGTCAGGGCCGGTCTTGCCAGCGTTGCCGAACCAGTCACCGAGCTGAGCGACCTGCCATTCGCCGGAGCCGGTGCCGCCGGAGGAGGTCATGAACAGCGGGGCTTCCCAAGCGGCGGCCACAGTACCGATCAACGAGCCATCCTTGATGGATGCATCGAAGGACGGATCCCAACGCGGGTTGGTGGTGGCTGCCTTGGCGTCGAGCAGCTGCTGGTAGAAGTCAGCGGTTGCCTTGGAGCCATCGGTCTCGGTGTTGACGACCCAGGAGTCGCCCTTCACCTTGTACCAACCACCGGAGGCGCCAGCCAGACCGGAGATCATGTTGCCGGCCTCATCAGGCTGGTAGGACATGATGTACTTGCCAGCGGCGGCAGCGGTCTTGGCAGCGGCGATAAACTCATCGGCGGTCTGCGGAATCTCGGTGATGCCGAGCTTCTCGAACTCAGCCTTGTTGTAGAAGTAAACCAGCGGGCCGGTGTCCTGCGGCAGGCCGTAAGCCTTGCCGCCAACCTGAACCAGGCTGTACGGGCCGGATGCGAAGTCGTTCTTGTACTGCTCGGCATACTGGGTCACATCCTGCAGCAGACCCTTGGTGAAGACCTCAGGCAGCTCGGCGTAACCGACCTGAGCCAGATCCGGAGCCTCGCCGGACTTGACGTCGGTCTCAAGCTTCTTGATCATGTCAGAGGCCTTACCATCGAACTTGGTGGCCTTGACCTGAATATCCGGATGCTGCTTATTCCACTTGGCAACGATGTCGTTGACCAGAGTCATGCCCTCGGAATCCGGCAGACGGTGCATGTAGGTGATGTTGACCACGCCACCATCATCGGTGGTCTTCGTGTCGCCGGCAGTGTCGCTGCCGCAACCGGCCAAGCCCATTCCCATTGCTGCTACCGCGGCAAAAGCAGCCACGATGCGCTTATTGCGAGATACCATATCTCTACTCCTTCGTAGTGAAATCATCATCTCAGTGTGATGACTGATTACTAATGTATGCCCTCATTCTTTTATTGTCAACTTAGCTAACAATTACCGCGCGTCCCGTTGAGGCGAGTAGCATTAAACCGGTTCGATGCTCGATTGTGCGAGTTTGTTCATTTCATTAACTCCCCTTACAAAGCAACGTACTTTTGGTCCACCGGTAGGCCTAATGAGATATTGGATAGCGGCAACAATCCAAGACGTTAGCTTGCAATCGTCCACCGCAAATTGCAAGCACTTGCCAACATTATCGGTTTTCAGGTCGCCGGCGCGATACCCGACCAGGGGGCACCGCACCTTAATGAGACGCTACACGAGCAGTCTCAGCAACTGGTAGAGCTGCCACAGGCTACGCACGTTGAAGTGCGTGCCGTCAACCGTGGCGTTCGCCTCGCCATCGCCCATATGGACGATCACGGTGCGCCCGTTCACGGTCAGACTACCGTGCATCGTGATATGATTCATCTTGCAACCTTGTTGATTAAAGGCGCAAGCCGGTAATCAACGCAAAGGCCCGATGCTGCAAACGTCGGGCCTTTTCTTATCGGCTCACGCCGATCGGCCCGTCATATCAACGGGGACACCGCATGTTACGGCATCACAAACCAATATATCAGCACCCCGGCGGCAATCAAGAAGACAGGTTCCAGAAAAAGAAAAAAGGGCCTGGGCATGTTGCCCAGGCCTCGGTTCGCGGACAGGGCGAGATTCGAACTCGCGGAGGGTTGCCCCTCAACGGTTTTCAAGACCGTCTCTTTAGGCCGCTCAGACACCTGTCCTGATGCGCGTTCACACGCGCAAGTATTCATTATACAGAAGGGAGGGATGTTGATATTCGGCAGTGCGGTCGGTCTTGGATTCGCCTGCTGGCTATCAGCGATCTCTCCCTCAGTAATCTCTCCCTCAGTCAGCTACGCTGACAGCTCCCTCATCAGAGGGAGCTAAAGCACGATGAGACTCAGGCCTCCCACTTCGTGGGCTCGATAACTTCCTTGCCACCCATGTAGGCGCGCATGGCCTTCGGGATCTCGATGGAGCCGTCCTTCTGCTGGTGGTTCTCCATGATAGCGACCAGCCAACGGGTGGTGGCCAGCGTGCCGTTCAGGGTGGAGACCGGGCGGGTGCCGCCGTCTTCCATACGCTCGCGGATGTTCAGGCGGCGAGCCTGGTACTCGGTGCAGTTCGAGGTGGAGGTGAGCTCGCGGTAACGGCCCTGGGTCGGCACCCAAGCCTCGCAGTCGAACTTACGGGCGGCGGAGGAACCGAGGTCGCCGGCGGCGGTATCGATGATGCGGTAGGGCACCTCGACCTTGGCGAGCATCTCCTGTTCCATGGCCAGCAGGTGCTCGTGCTCCTTGTAGGAGTCCTCCTGCTTGGCGTAAACGAACATCTCCACCTTGTCGAACTGGTGGACGCGGATGATGCCGGAAGTATCCTTGCCTGCGGCACCGGCCTCGCGGCGGTAGCAGGAGGACCAACCGCAGTAGCGCAGCGGGCCGTTGCCGAGGTCGAGGATCTCGTTCTCGTGCATGCCGGCGAGCGCCACTTCGGAAGTGCCGACCAGGTACTGGTCATCGGGCTCGCGCAGACGGTAGATCTCGTCGGCGTGGGAGTTCAGGAAGCCGGTGCCGCGCATGACCTCGGGGCGCACGAGCGTCGGGGTGATGGCCAGCGTGAAGCCGTGCTCTTCGGCCTGGTCCACGGCCATGGTGAGCATGGCAATCTGCATGCGGGCCACCTGGCCACGCAGGAAATAGAAGCGGGAGCCGCCGACCTTGACGCCGCGGCGCATATCGATGCCGGCCACGCCGGTGCCGAGGGTCAGGTGGTCCTTGGGCTCGAAGCCTTCGGCCGCGAAGTCGCGAATCTGGCCAACCTTCTTGACGACCACGTAGTCATCCTCGCCGCCTTCGGGAGCTTCGGGCTCCACGATGTTGGAGAGCTTCCACATGGCGGTGGTGTATTCCTCGGCTGCGGAATCGGCCTTGGACTTGTATTCGGAGACCTTCTGGGACAGTTCCTTGGTCTCGGCGATGAGCTTGGCCTTCTCGTCCGCCGGGGCGGAGGCGACCTTCTTGCCGATTTCCTTCTGCTGGGCGCGAGCCTCTTCGAAGGCCTTCAGCGCCTCACGACGTGCGGTGTCGGAGGAGAGCACTTCGTCGACGAGCTCCACGGACTCGCCGCGCTTGCGCTGGGATTCCTTGACGATATCGGTGTGTTCACGGATGAATTGAATATCAAGCATGGGCACCAGACTAGCCGCGTAAGCAGACACCGACAATGGCCGAATGCGCGGGAGTCACGCGCAAGTCACGCGGAAATCACAGGGAAGCCCGGGAAAGTCCGTGGACGGGTCCACCCGGCCAATTTCGTCAGATGAGACGCGATTGAACCATAATCACGCCCCACGGGGCTGTTGCGTGCAGGAAATGTTCACGTACGGCGCACCATGGGCGCAAACGACCTCCCCACCGATAACAATAGGAGCCATGCCTCAGCCTGCCCTCACCGTGTTTCTGATCATCGCCGCAATCGCCATTGTGGCGGTGCTCATCGCCGTCATCGTCATCGCCCTGCGCGCGCAGCGCCGCCGCAAGCTGGCTCAGACGCTGGAGAAGCGCCGGGACGACGAGGTGCAGTACGCCTTCATCGTGAATCCGTCCAAACCGCAGGCCGAAGCCCGCCGGCTGCATATCCAGAGGTTCTGCGAGGCCAAGGGGCTCAATCGCATCCGTTTCTACGACACTCAGCTTGATAAGGACGGCAGGGTTTGCGCGCTGGAGGCACTGGAGGACGGCGCCGACGTGGTGATTGCGGTCGGCGGCGACGGCACAGTGCGCACGGTGGCGAGCGCCGTCTCCGGCACCGGCCATGCGCTGGGCATTATCCCCATCGGCACCGGCAACCTGTTTGCCCGCAATATGGGCATCCCCGTGGACGATATCGACGCCGCACTGACCGTGGCCACCTCCCACGGCTCCCGCTTGGTGGATATGGGTCGTCTTACTTTGCTCGATCATCCGGAAGACGATCACGGCCATGCCTTCCTGATCATCGCCGGCATCGGATTCGATGCGGCCATGATCGACGACACCGATCCGGAGCTTAAAGCGAATATCAGCTGGCTCGCCTACTTCGTGGGCGGTGTGAAGAACCTGTTCGCACCGAAGTTCCGCGGCGATCTGACCGTCACCAGCGCCGACGGTTCGACTCACACCATCAAGCGTCTCGATTTCCGTACGGTAATGGCCGGCAACTGCGGCCAGATTCCCATGTTCTCGCTGATGCCGGCGGCATCCTATGACGATGGTCTGCTGGACTTCGAAATCATCGACACCACCGGCGGCATCCTTGGCTGGGCCAATCTATTCGGCGACGTGGTGCATCAGACGATTATCGGCAAGCCCGAACAGAACCCGCTGTCCACGCACTCGACCATCGAACAGGTTCAGGGTGTCAGTGCCGAAATCACATTGGAAAAGCCGGCCAAAGCGCAGGTGGACGGCGACATGCTACCGGAGACCAAACATATTCGTTTCTCAGTGGATCATCGCGCGCTGATCGTGCGCGTACCCGACGCCTCCGCGCTGGAAAAGACCGCACAGGCCGCTGCCTCAAACGCCACCTCGGATTTCGCCGAAATGACCGGCACGCTCGAGCCGATTCGCTGATCCGCTACGATGCGTGGCCGGTGACTCGGGCGACGTGCATTGCCAGATAGGCGGTTTCGTCGTCGCTGATATCCGTGTCGAGGCGCAGTTCGAGCAGGGAGGCGATGGTTCGCGCGCATCGTAGCGCGGCGGGATAGGACTCACGAATCACCTTCATCACCGGTGCCGGCTCATCCGTCAGTTGCTGGTGCTGGTGGATGCGTACGAACAGGTAACGCAGATGGGTGATGAACCTGCCCACATTCACGGAACTGCGGTCCAACGTGATGCCGTAGCTGTGGTCGATAATGTCAAGCAGTTGCTGGATCACGCCCGTCATCGTATACGTATAGGACAGGTCGCCGGTGGCGAAGCCGGCGTTGACCAGATGCATGGCAAGCGCGGTGGCCTCGCCGTCCGGCAGCGTGACGTCGAGCCGCGCATTGAGCGATGCGAGCATCGCACGCCCCTGCGCGTATTCCTGCGGGTACAGGTTGCTCACCTCGCCGAGCAGCGGGTAGGTAATGTCGATGCCGCGCCGCACCCGCTCCACCGCATTCGCCACGTGATCCGACAAGGCCATGACCAGCGTGGTGCTGCCGGTCTCACGCTCCCCCAGTCCGGCTTCCTGCATGGATTCGACGACCACGCGGATGATTTCGGGCGGAATGTCCGCCAGCATCTGCGCCAGATGGTCCGGGTCACGCCCGTCCGACGGCACGAAGGTGCGCACGACTTTCGACTCGTCGACCGTCTGCCCCGGCTTGGCCTGGAACCCCAGTCCACGGCCGGTGAGAATCACCTCACCGCCGTCGCCGCCTTTGGCGAGCACGACGTTGTTGTTGAACACTCGCAGTATTTCCATGGCATCCTTTCGCAACGTCATTGTTCCACATCGATGATCGGGCTGCCGGCTGATACGGTTTTGCAGTCACCGCCGTTGTTGTCGCCGCTACCGTCGCCGATCAACGGCGTGACCACGGTCAGTTCAGCGGCGTTGACCACCGTCACCACCACCACAACGCTGTGCCCGGCCGCCGCGACTTTGCCGAAATCCACGGTGGCCAGTGGCTCTCCCGCCGCGATCCGCTCGCCTTTAGCCACGACCACAGCGAATCCCTCGCCATCCATATCGACGGTGTCAATGCCGATATGAACCAGCACCTCGATGCCGCCATCGGTTTTAATGCCGAAGGCATGGCCGGTTCGGGCCACGGTTTTCAGCATGCCACTGACCGGTGCGAGCACGGCTGTCTCACCGGTCGTCTCCGGCACGACGCCTACGCCCTCCCCCAGCGCGCGGGAGGCGAACACCGGATCGCCAGTCGCTTCCAGATTCACCAGCCGGCCGGCGACCGGCGACAAGATGGCGTTGGAGTCAAGAGCCCGATCAGGGGCAGCCCGCGATGGAGAATCTTCCGCAGACTCCACATCCGACACGGTCGTGTCAATCCCCCTCGCCATATCCTGCGGGCGTGCGTTCTCGTCTGCCGAGACCATCTGCGTCTTGGTGGCGCGCGACGGCGTGCGGTACCCGAACAACACCGTCAACACCATCGCCATTACAAACGCAACGGCGATGGACAGCGCGTACACCCACATCCGATCGAACACCGGAATCGTCAGCAACGAGGAGAAGGCGAATGCCGTAGTCGTAACGCCCCGGACCATCTGGCCGGATGGCAGCACGGACGGGAACAGCCAGCCGAACACCGCGCTGGTCACTCCGCCGGCCGCGCAGCCGGCGAGCAGCCAGCGGTAGACGCGGCGGTGATGCAGATGGATGCCGTACAGGCTCAGTTCCGAAACGCCACCCAGCAATCCCGCGAGCAACGCCCCCACCGCGGTCTGCCGCATGGCCGAATCCTTGCCGCGTACGGCCAGCACGAGCACGCCGGCGGTGGCACCGAAGCAGGCGAAGTTCCATACACCCATCGGACCTTGGACGAAGTCGTAGCCGAGCGTCTGAATGTTCATCAGTATCAGGGCGTTCAACGGCCAGTGCAGACCGAGCGGCACGAGAAACGGGTAGAGCATCGGGATGATGAGCGCGAACAGGAATGGCACGTGCGCGTTAAGCCATGCTGTGGCCGCTCCCAGCCCGCTGCCGAGCCATATTCCCAGAGGCCCGATAACCAGTATGGTGAGCGCAAAAACGACGACCAGTGAGAGGAATGGCACGAACACCAGCTGTACGCTGTCGGGAATGACGCGCTTCAGCCCGCGGTAGACCACGGCGAGCACGGCGGCCATGAGCAATGGTACGAAGATGTTGCCACTGTAGTCGTTGAGTTGAATCGGTATGCCGAACGCCGACACGGTGCAGGTTTCGGTGCCGAATGTGGCGGTGGCCGAGCATTGAATCTCCCCGGAGAGAGCGCTGGATACGGACGTCCCGGACATTCCGGACATCACGCCAGTAAGCTGCGGGGTCATAAGCGCGGCCATAATCGCACCGCCGAGCCAAGGGTCGACGTCCAGTTTCTTGGCCGCATTGTAAGCGATCATAATCGGCAGAACGGTGAACACACCCTCCCAAATCGCCTTGAGTAGTATCCAACCGGTGGACGTCTCGCCATCAGGCACAATGCCGAGTGCAACGATCACGTTGACGATGGCGATGACCAGCGAGGCACCGAGTAGCACGCCCAGAATCGGGCGGAACGAGTCGGACAGGTAGTCGAAAAACGCGGCAGCCCGGGCACGGGCGGCACTGCCCCACTCGCGGATGGTACGAGGCATGAAGTGACGGGATGTATTGGATGGGCCGCAACTTTGTTCGGCGTCGGTGGCAGTATCGCGCGATGGTGCGGCATCGTCGGAAAGGTACGGCGCGGACTGCGCGGGTTGCGTGGGCTGTGTGGATTGCGCTGACTGCGCGGGCTGCGCTGGCTGAGTGGGCTGCATTGACTGAGTGGGTTGCGTTGACTGCGACGCTGACTGCATCACTGCCGATGGCAATTGCGCTGCCGGCATCAATCGCGCCGTCCGCAGCCGAACGATCTGCTCGTACACCGAGGCGACCGCTCCGCCGATGATGACCTGATAACGATTGCCGGCTCGCGGGAATGCACCGAGGACTCCGGGGATGGATTCAAGACCGTGCTGGTTGACATGGCCGGCATCGGCCAGTTCGAAGTGCAGTCGCGTGGCGCAATGGGTCAGGCTGGTAATGTTCGCGGGGCCGCCGACGGCATCGACGATGCGCGCCGCAATCACTGCAGGCGTTGCGTTCGATGCGTTCGCCACGGTTCCTCCTTGCTGCCGTATGCCACTGTGTTCCATTATCGGCGCTGGGTGCCCCAAAAGCACGGCAATGCCGGCAAAGCATCGCGAAACGGCAACTATGCGCTACGGTGCTCCGCGATGGTGTCCCGCCATAATGTTCCGCGATGATGCTTCGCCACACCCGTTCTCCGTATTTGCCGCAGCGCCCATTCCGACATCATTCCACCATGCAGAATCCTGCAATCGTTGTCAAAAATCATCGTTTTTTGCTGCCTATTCGGAGTGTCGCGACTGCGGAAGTCGTATTCTATCTTTCACACACGTTGCGTAGCAGGGTTGTTACTCAAAACGAGGCAAGACCTGGAGCGACGTGGAATTTGCGTATCGTAATATGCGAATTCCACGTTGTTCCAGGTCTTTTTTTGTTTTCGGGCGACTTCAGACAATCGAAGCCTGACCTTGCACGCGGCAGAGGGGCCACGCAACAGGCGCGGTCCGTCAACGGCGAAAGGACAAGGCAATGACGACGACAACGGCATCACCCGTATCGAAACAGACGGCATCCGCGGCGCAGGAAACCAGCGCAACCGGGGCGGCGGCCACCGCAATCGAAACCATCGAAACCGGCGTGGCCGGGGTGGCGGACGCGGCCACAAACGCGGCAGCAAACGCAATCGAGGACCTCGAAGCCGCCGAATCACGCGGCTTCTCCACGCGCTTCCCGCTCAACAGCGCATTCATCTTCACCTTCGGCGCGCTCGGCGGCATGCTGTTCGGTTTCGACACCGGCATTATCTCCGGCGCCTCCCCGCTTATCGAATCAGACTTCGGCCTGAGCGTCTCCCAGACCGGCTTCATCACCTCCTCGGTGCTGATCGGCTCGTGCGCAGGCGCGCTGTCGATCGGCGCACTGTCTGACCGGTTCGGCCGCAAGAAGCTGCTCATCGTCTCCGCGCTGCTGTTCCTGCTCGGCTCAGGCCTGTGCGCCTCCTCCACCGGATTCGCGATGATGGTGTGCGCCCGCATCATCCTGGGTCTCGCCGTCGGCGCGGCCTCCGCCCTGACCCCGGCGTACTTGGCCGAACTGGCGCCGAAGGAGCGTCGCGGCTCACTGTCCACGCTGTTCCAGCTCATGGTCACCTTCGGCATTCTGCTGGCCTACGCCTCCAACCTCGGATTCCTGAACCACAACCTCTTCGGCATCCGCGACTGGCGCTGGATGCTCGGTTCGGCGCTGGTGCCGGCCGCCTTGTTGCTGCTCGGCGGCCTGTTGCTGCCCGAATCCCCGCGTTATCTGGTGAACAAGGGCGACACCCGCAACGCCTTCAAAGTGCTTACGCTGATTCGCAAGGACGTGGATCAGACCCAGGTGCAGATTGAGCTGGACGAAATCAAGGCCGTGGCCGCACAGGACACCAAGGGTGGTGTGCGCGAACTGTTCCGTATCGCTCGTCCGGCGCTGGTGGCCGCCATCGGTATCATGCTGTTCCAGCAGCTCGTGGGCATCAACTCGGTGATCTACTTCCTGCCGCAGGTGTTCATCAAGGGCTTCGGCTTCCCTGAAGGCGACGCGATCTGGGTGTCGGTGGGCATCGGCGTGGTGAACTTCGTGAGCACCATCGTGGCCACGCTTATCATGGATCGTTTCCCGCGCAAGGGCATGCTGATCTTCGGTTCCATCGTGATGACCGTTTCGCTCGCGGTGCTCGCCGTGATGAACTTCGTGGGCGACGTGGCCGTGCTGGCAGTGCCGACGATGATTCTCATCGCTTTCTATATCCTCGGCTTTGCGGTCTCGTGGGGCCCGATCGCCTGGGTGCTTATCGGCGAGATCTTCCCGCTGAGCGTGCGCGGCATCGGCTCATCCTTCGGCTCGGCGGCGAACTGGCTGGGCAACTTCATCGTCTCCCAGTTCTTCCTCGTGCTGCTCGATGCGTTCGGCAACAATGTGGGCGGCCCGTTCGCGATTTTCGGCGTGTTCTCGGCCCTGTCCATCCCGTTCGTGCTGCGTTTCGTGCCTGAGACCAAGGGCAAGTCGCTCGAACAGATCGAAGAGGAAATGGTCCGCCGCTGATACGGCGTCGCGGCATCGACGGCCATTGAATGGGGCGGGCACTCCGGAGGAGTATTCACCCCATTCACGTTATTCAACAGCGTTCGTATGAGAAGCGGCGGATTCGATCAAGGCATTCCCGGCTTTCCTCAAGCCATGGCATGCCGATGACGAACACATGCCCCAACGTCTCATGGCGGCGCGGCTTCGGGTCGAACAATTCAAAATCGGCACCTTTGCGCGACAAGGCGGCGGCCAACGCCAGATTGTCGGCTTCAAGGAAATCGTCGCCGCAGGTGATGATGAGCAGGGGTGGAAGATCGACGTTGAACGCCAGACCCTCAGCGGTGAGGAACTTCGGATCAGCGGCTTCGAGCCCCGCAAAGAAATCGACGCCCAACATCTGCTCAAGACCGATACGGCGGTTCGGGTCATACCCGACCGTCAGCTTGCGGCCCATGATCTCCAACGACGCCGAACTGTACGCGCCGCACACCGGAGCGGCACCCGCGAATCGGATGCCGGACGGCTTGTCGACGCCAAACGCAGCCGCGGCTTCCGCATTGTTTTCAATGGCCAAGGTCAGTAGCGTCAACGCGCCACCTGCGGAATCGCCGGTGAGGAACACCGCGTTCGGATTGACCGGATAATCGGCCATATGGGCTGCGATCCAACGCAATGCCGCCTGGATATCGGCCAATTGCCCACGCAAGTCGGTCTGCGGCGCCGGACGATAGTTCAATGAAAACACCGCGAAGCCCTGTTCCGCGAGATGCACGTTGAAATTCCGGTTCAGCTCCTTGTATCCGTAAGTGAATCCGCCGCCATGGATATCGATGTACACCGGCAGGGTGTGCCCACCGCGCAATACCGCGTCATGCGGCAGATACAGGTCGAGCAAATGGCCGCGGCACGCTCCCGCGGCCGTATCGTACCCGCCATCCGGCAGGTAGGCGAGGTCGGCGATCACATCGATGTCTTCCGGCGTGCTCCAGCGTTCGGAACGCGGCGTATCGATGGCGATCGCGCCAAATCGCATTCCCAGAATGCCCGGCAGCAGGTTCTCGGGAACCCCTTCGAGGTCGCCCGTGGTCTCCGTCCAACGTTCCGCGTTCCTGAGCATGTCCTCCGACAGGCCATATTCCGCAGCGAACTTCGCGCGGATGTGCTCCAAGTCCGTCATCCTTGCCGTCCTTTCCTCGACGTGCGTCGCCGATGCTCGTATCGATAGTTCGAGCTTGATTCCATTATCGTGCGATGTTCCGATGCGATGCTCCGATTCCGGCGAGCCAGGCTCCGATGACGGTTTTCGCAGCACCCGCAAACCAGTGGTATGTAACGGTATAGATGTTGATTTTATTATGATTGCGACACGCCGAAAACGCATCTGTTGCATCGGCGTACGGTTCGTTTAAAATAAGTCGAGTTTGCGAATCCGAACAGGGGTTTCGGCCGGCGGCGGCATGCCGGTGACGGGACGCTCGACACACGACGGACGTGAATCGTGGCGGCAACGAATGGCCGCAACACCACAACCCAACAACAACCCAACCAAGACCCAAGCAAACAATTCGAAGGAACGCTACGTATGTATGTCGATCCGAAACGCAACCAGCAGGCGGGCAACCTTGCATGGATCCTGCCGTACTGCAAACCTGACCTGCCGCGCGTGGCCGGCGCGGTCGTACTGTTCTGCGTGAACAACACCATGGCCCTCATCATCCCGCTGCTGTCCGGACTGATCGTGGACCGTGTCATCACCCAAGGCCATGTGGACGAACTGACCCGGCTGTGCGTCATGATGCTCGTGCTCACCGTGGTGCGTGTCGGCTCCCGTTACGGCTGCCAAATGTGGATGGAACGCTTCGGACAGAACTCCATCTATCGTCTCGTCAGCGACGAATTCGAAAAACTCCACGAACTTGACTTCACCTACTTCAACCACACTCGCACTGGCGACGTCATGAGCCGCATGACGTCCGACACCGACGCCATCCGCCACGCACTGAGCTGGGTGAGCCTGCAAGCGCTTGACTGCGTGGTCATGTTCATCGGCGCGCTCGCCATGATGTTTTCGATTGATTGGCGACTTGCTCTTGCGCTCGCTTGCGTCACGCCACCACTGTTCATTTTGACACGCGGTCTGTCGAAGCATGCACGACCCCTGTTCTTCGATATCCGAAACTCGCTCGCCGAAATGAATTCGATGGTCGAGGAAAACATCGAAGGCAACCGCGTCGTCAAAGCGTTTGTGCGCGAATCGTACGAAACCGAAAAATTTGACGAACGCAACGACGACTATATGCAACGCAACATGGCCCAGGCATACAACAGCCGCAAATACATGCCCTGGCTTGACGGTCTCGGCTTTTCGCTGCAACTTATCACACTCGGTTTCGGCGGCTTTCTCGTCATCAAAGGGTACATGACTCTTGGCAACCTTGTGGCGTTCAACTCATACCTGTGGATGCTTGACAGCCCAATCCGCCAATCCGGATGGCTTACCAACGACTGGCAACGTTTCAACGCGGCATGCATAAAAATCCGTAAGCTGCTCACCGCCGAATCGCGTATTCGCGAAAAGCCGGAGTTTGCGGGGAAAGCCACGCAAAGCACTACGCGAGTCGGTACGCAAGGTACGCAAGGGGCGCAAGCCGCCGATAAATCGGCTAGAATCGCAGGAACCATCGACTTCCAGCACGTCGACTTCGCTTTCCCCGACGATCTGGGGACGCCTGTGCTCAGCGACATCGACTTCCACGTTCCCGCAGGCGCGAAACTCGGAATCCTCGGCGAAACCGGCTCCGGCAAATCGACTCTCGTCAACCTTATCTCCCGTTTCT
>OGRT01001502.1_pt1 | contig 17389 bp, 18 predicted proteins | sample 1553581 | NCBI WGS metagenome assembly OGRT01 (sample SAMEA2580113, study PRJEB22360) | human gut metagenome | biome: human gut; feature: human-associated habitat; material: faeces | place: Denmark | collected 2008/2010
AGAACACTCAGGTGTTTCGCCGGAGCAGAAGTAATCTTGCCTTCTATTCCTCCTAATCCTTCTTTAATCAGCTGTTTTAATGACCAGCCGGCACAATATCCGGTCAGCATGGAAAGATCGTGAATATGGATATCTGCATTTCGGTGCGCATCTGCAATCTCTTTGTCATAGATTTCAGACAACCAGTAATTTGCCGTTACTGCTCCGGAATTGCTTAAGATCAGTCCGCCTACGGAATAGGTAACCGTAGAATTTTCTTTTACACGCCAGTCTTCTACTTTCACATAACTGTTTACGATTTCTTTATAATCTAGGATCGTGGACTTCATATTTCTTACTTTTTCTCTCTGCTTGCGATACAGGATATAGGCTTTCGCCACCTCAGAATATCCGCACTGGATCAGCACATTTTCCACGCTGTCCTGAATATCCTCCACAGATACCTGATCTTTTTTTATCTTTTTCTGGAAATCTGCGGTTACCCGTAGTCCCAGCATCTCCATCATATCCGGTGTATACTGTTTTTCCTGTGCCTGGAAAGCTTTCTCGATCGCCTGGGTAATCTTACTCAGCTGAAATGCTGCAACTTCTCCATCACGTTTTATCACATTAAACATTATTCCATCCTCTTTTCCTGTTGCTTTTACAGGCTGTATTTTATACGTTCACCTGCTTTTTGACCCTCTCGCAATTATTCCTTTACGGATGTGTCGATTACTATAGTAGCAAACCAATTATCCTCTGTCAATACAAAAAACTACCATATATTGTGTCTCAATTTCTACTCGTACAATATATGGTATGAACGTTATGTAACCTTATAAAGAGGGAAAAGCACCTTACTATAAGGGTTTGCCCTCTTTTTTCTTCTTTTCTCAGATCTGACTGTAAACCTCCATCGGAACATAAGCCTTCACAGAAATTCCTTCTGCCAGAAATTCTTCCTGCACCACCTGTCCATATTTTCGGATCCTGGCAATACTTCCTGCCTGATCATACGGAACCAGACGTTCAATATAAATCTGTCCTTCCCGCAAAACATCCGCAAGAAGTTCTTTCAGTTCCTCAAGTCCCTGTCCATTCTTTGCCGAAATCTGAAGTACATGATCAGCCTGAAAATCTCTCAGCTGTTCTTTATCCGTACACAGGTCCTGTTTGTTAAACAGAGTGATCATTTTCTTATCCGACACCCCCAGCTGGCGCAATGTATCATAAACTACCTGCATATGTTCATCCATCTGGGGATTGGAAGCGTCTACCACATGGAGGATCATATCTGCATATTTGGCTTCCTCCAATGTACTTTTAAAGGCCTCGATCAGATGATGCGGCAGTTTTCGAATAAATCCTACCGTATCTGTCAGAAGAATCTGCTGTTTGCCCGGAAGATCCAGCGCCCTTGTCGTTGGATCCAGCGTGGCAAATAACTGGTTTTCCTCCAGAACCCCTGCCTGCGTCATTGTATTGAGCAGTGTGGATTTTCCTGCGTTAGTATATCCCACGATTGCCGCCACCTTCACCTGACTCTTATCCCGCTGGCTGCGAATCAGTTCCCTGTGCTTCTGCACCTGCTCCAGCTGTTCTTTCAGCTGACCGATCCGGCTGTGGATCAGTCGACGATCCATCTCCAGCTTTTTCTCACCCGGGCCACGGGTACCAATGCCACCTCCGAGACGGGACAGCGAGGCACGCATACCGACCAGTCTTGCCGCCCGGTACTTTAATTGTGCAAGTTCTACCTGGATCTTTCCTTCGCTGGTCTTTGCACGCTGCGCAAAGATGTCCAGAATCACCATGGTTCTGTCCATCACCTTACATTCCAGTTCCTGCTCCAGATTATTTAGCTGTGCCGGTGAGAGTTCATCATCACAGATCACACCAGTAGCATCCAAATCATACAACAACTCTTTCAGTTCTTCCAGCTTTCCTTTTCCCAGATAGGTTGCCGGATGAATGGTCTCTCTGCTTTGCATGATCGTCCCAACAGTTACGGCCCCGGCTGTCTCAGCCAGTTCTCTCAGTTCATATAAAGATTGTACGGTATCATCAGACTCATATGTCTGTACGCCTGCCAGAATCACCCGTTCCAGCTGTTCCCCCATCTCATACATGCTTTTTCCTCCTATCTTGTAGAAAGAAACTCGTTCTCCCGAAGAGCCGCCTCATCTTCCGGATACTGTTCCAGATATATCTTCATCTTTTCTTTTGCTGTAGCAAAATCCCGTTTATATTCATAGGCCACAATTTCATTATAAAGCAGACCCTGTTCGTCCTCTTTGGAATTTTCCTTCAGACCCTGTGCGATATTCTCCAGTGCGCTATCATATGCACCATCATAAATATCACACATTGCCAGTCCGTTATAGGCCTTGGCACCCTTCTCACTCTTTTGCAGATATTCCTGATACATGGATCTGGCACTTGCCGGATCTTCCATCTCCAGATATACCCGGCCCAAAAGCAGCATGGCATCCTCATATCCCTGTTCCATCGCTGTTTTCAATTCATCTCTGGCTGCCTCATAATTTTTTTCATATTCGTAGATTCTTCCTCTGTGATAGCAATCTTCTCCGTCCTGAGGTTCTAACTCCAGAGCCATCTTCAGATAGGCATCACCATCTACTGCCTTGTTGTGATCCACATAAATCTGATAAATATTGATATACAGATTATAATCTTCACAGCCTTCCAGTGCTCTCTGAAAGTCTTTTTCGGCATTTTTATAATCTTCCATGGAAATATATGCCTTTCCTCTCAGAAAGAATGCCTGTTCGTCTTCCCCGGCCTTCAGTATCTCGCTGTACACTTCAATCGCTTTATCTACCTCGCCATAATCCATGCGTGCCTGGGCAAGATAAAACTGTACATCTTTTTTAAATTCCTTATCCGGATCATCCATATTGTTCAGACTTCGCGAAAAAGCAGCAATCGCCTCCGGATAGGCCTTTTCTGAATAATAGGCAATTCCTTCTGCCCGGTAACTTTCTGCCAGTCTGCTGTTTTGATCGATTACCTGCTGAAATTCGTTTACTGCAGTAGTGTAATCTTTTTTTTCCATAGCCGCCCAGCCGCTTTCATAATGTTGTGCCGCATTATTTTTCCCACAGCCGCAGAACACCATCAGCGCACATCCAACCGCCAGTACCTCTTTTCTCATGACAAAATCAGTCCCTCTTTGTCCATCACTTCAATCACGCGCTGTACCATTTCACGACAGATCGCATCTTTTTTCGCTTCTACCATAACACGAATGACCGGTTCAGTGCCACTCTCCCGCACAAGAATTCTTCCGTCTTCTCCTAATTCTTTCTCCACCGAGGCAACTGCCTTCTTTACTTCTTCGTTGTTTCTTGCAGCTGTTTTATTGGCAACACGAACATTTTCCAGAAGCTGAGGATAAATGGAAACTTCTGATGCAAGAGTATTTAATAACTGTTTTTTTTCAATAATAACTTCCATCAGCATCAAAGATGTCAGGATACCATCTCCGGTAGTAGCATGTTTGCTGAAAATAATATGTCCGGACTGTTCACCGCCGAGACTGTGTCCGTTTGCCATCATGTTTTCACAGACATATTTATCTCCTACTGCTGTTTTTTCGTACCGAATACCTTCCCTGTCACAGGCTTTATAAAGACCAAGGTTGGACATAATCGTAGTGACGATCGTATTATTTTCCAGTTTTCCGGTCTCTTTCATATATTTTCCACAGATATACAGGATCAGATCTCCGTCGACTACATTTCCCAGATGATCCACAGCGATACACCGATCCGCATCTCCGTCATATGCAAATCCCACATCCAGATGTTTTTCTTTGACAAATTGCTGCAGCACTTCGATATGCGTTGATCCGCAGTTCGTATTGATGTTCGTTCCATCCGGCTCATTATTGATGACATAGGTTTTTGCTCCCAGTGCATCAAACACACTCTTGGCTACAGAGGAAGCGCTTCCATTAGAACAGTCCAGTCCTACTCTGTAGTTTTTGAACGAACGGGTAGGAATGGAAATCAGATAACCGATGTACCGGTTTCGTCCGGCCGCAAAATCCACCGTCCGACCAATCTTTTCTTTTGTTGCAAACGGAATCTTCGGAACATCATCATCAATATATCCTTCAATCATGGCTTCCACTTCCGCATCCATCTTTTGCCCGTTTCCGCCAATGATCTTGATGCCGTTATCATAAAATGGATTGTGACTGGCAGAAATCATAATTCCACAGTCAAAATTTTCCGTCCGCACTACATAGGAAACGCTTGGTGTGGTGGTTACATGAAGCAGATACGCATCCGCACCGGAAGCAGTCAGTCCTGCAACCAGAGAATACTCAAACATGTAGCTGCTTCTTCTTGTATCTTTTCCGATCACAATCTGTGCTTTGTGTTCTCTTCCGTAATACCATCCAAGGAATCTTCCTACTTTATAAGCATGTTCCACAGTCAGATCCACATTCGCTTCTCCACGAAAACCATCGGTACCAAAATATTTTCCCATGATGTTTCCTCCGATCCTTTTATTTACATATTTTGTTTATTGGTTCATTTTTGCCAGCTTGGCTGTCTGGTCTGCTGCGATCAGGCTGTCAATGATCTCATCAAGATCACCATTTAAGATTGTATCCAGACGATGCAGGGTCAGTTTGATTCTGTGATCTGTCACACGGCCCTGCGGAAAGTTATAGGTACGGATCTTCTCGGAACGGTCTCCCGTACCTACCTGGCTTCTTCTTGCTTCCGCTTCTTCGTCATGACGTTTCTGCAACTCCATATCATACAGACGGGAGCGCAGAACACGCAGTGCCTTATCTCTGTTTTTGAGCTGTGATTTTTCATCCTGGCAGGAAATTACAATACCGGTCGGGATATGAGTCAGACGTACCGCGGAGTCTGTGGTGTTGACACACTGTCCACCGTTTCCGGATGCACGGAATACATCAAACTTACAGTCATTCAGATCCAGCTGGAAATCAATTTCTTCTGCTTCCGGCATGATTGCTACAGTAATCGTAGAAGTATGGATACGTCCACCGGACTCTGTCTCCGGTACACGCTGTACACGGTGCACACCACTTTCGTACTTCAGACGGGAATATGCTCCCGCACCATTGATCATAAAAGTAACTTCCTTGAAACCGCCGATCCCGTTTTCATTCAGAGACATCAGCTCGGTTTTCCATCTGCGGGACTCTGCATATTTTACATACATACGATAGATTTCAGCGGCAAATAAAGCAGCCTCGTCACCACCGGCGCCGGCGCGTATCTCAACGATAACATTTTTACTGTCATTCGGATCTTTAGGCAACAACAGGATCTTCAGTTCTGTCTCCAGTTCTTCAATTCTGTTTTTTGCATCTGCCAGCTCTTCTTTCAGCATCTCACGCATCTCTTCGTCAGATTCTTCATCCAGCATCATCAGACTCTCTTCCACCGTCTGCTGACACGCTTTATATTCTTTGTATGCATCCACAATTGGCTGCAGTTCGCTCTGTTCCTTCATCAGCTTCTGAAAACGTGCAGGATCATTTGCAACTCCCGGCTCGTTTAATTCACTTAAAATTTCTTCCAGACGAACCAGCAGATCTTCTAATTTATCAAACATTTCTCTTCCTCCTGGTATATTTCGTAACTGTTCAGTACCTTCACAGTTACGATTCAAAATTCATTCCAATTATTGTTTTTCTGTCCAATGGCTACCCGGTCAAGTCCTGCCAGATCTTTGATGATCTTTACCTGTCCATAGCCGGCTTCTGTCATCATCTCTTTCAGTGCCTCTCCCTGATCATATCCGATCTCAAAGCAGAGCCATCCTCCCTGTTCCAGATATTCACCTGCCTGCGCCACAATCTCCCGGTAAAAATATAACCCGTCTTCCATTCCGTCAAGTGCCAATATCGGCTCATGCTCCCGTACCTCCGGCATCAGTCCCTCCAGTTCTTTCGTGGCAATATACGGTGGATTCGACACGATCACATCATAAACTCCCTCAACATCCGAAAACAGATCACTCTCTCTGAAATCCGCTGTGAGTCCCATCCTGTTTCTGTTTGCAATTGCAACCTGCAGTGCATCTTTGGAAATATCTACACCTGTTGCCGCGCTGATCCTGCCCTTACATTCTTCCAGCAAGCTCAGCAAAATACAGCCGCTTCCGGTACATACATCTAATAACCGACATCCCGGCATAATATGTTTTATTGTCTCCTCCACCAGAACTTCCGTATCAAATCGTGGAATCAGCACACTGGAATTAACCAGAAATTCATACCCCATAAACCAGGCTTTTCCGGTCAGATATTGTACCGGAATCCGTTTTGCCCGGTCCCGGATCATCTCTTCATATCTTTTTTGTACATCCAGGTCTATTTTATCAGTTCCGTGAAGAAAATAATAGCTTTTTTCTATTCCGAAGACTTCTTCCATCAACATCCATGCATCCTGTCCGCTGTCCGGTACTTCGGCTTTCTCCAGTGTTTCGCTTCCCCATGAAAGCAATTGTCTCAATGTACTCATGACTTTTCTCCGTATTGTTCCGGAAAGTTTTCTTTCAGATAACTTCTCCAGTCAAATACCGCTTCTACCGCTGCGATAGCAACCTCTGCCATCTCCGGTTCCGGCTCTCTCGTTGTCAGATGCTGTAACATCAGCCCCGGTTTACTCAACAATGCTACAATTTTGTTATCACTTTTTCCTGCCAGCCGGATAATCTCATAAGATACTCCGGCGATAACCGGCATCAGAAGCAGACGGATCACTACCCGCAGTACCGGTGAAGACACCCGGATAAACAAAAAGAAAATAATGCTGACGATCATGACAAACAGCAAAAAGCTGGTTCCGCAGCGTTTATGTTCTCTGGAACTTTTCATTACATTTTCCACATTCAGTTCCAGTCCGTGTTCCACACAGTTAATACACTTATGTTCCGCTCCGTGATACATAAATACTCTCTGAATATCTTTCATTCTGGAAATCAGCACCAGATAACCGAGAAACAGAATCATGCGTACACATGCTTCTGCAACAGCGATCACGCCTTCGGACGTCGTCACATTCCGAAGAAAGCCTGCCAGAAAATACGGCAGCATGATAAACAGGGCTATGGAAAATATCACAGAAAATGTCATTGTCCCATACATCAGCCATTTTTCTTCTTTTTCTTTCTGTTCTTCTGTCTTTTCTTTCCCTGGTTTCTTCGCATCCTCTTCTTCGTCCTCAATAAAACTTGCCGAATACATCAGACACCGGATCCCCACAACCAAAGATTCAAAAAAAGAAGCCACACCCCGGAAAACAGGCAGTTTCCAAATGCTACTGTCTTTTGCCCAGCTCCTGTATGGCTCCACCTTCACCTCGATCTCACCGTCCGGTTTTCTGACACCAATGGAATACTGATCTCCACTGCGCATCATGATACCTTCCATGACAGCCTGACCACCTATATTTGAAGATTTCATCGTTTCTCCCTTACATTCCTATAGAGAAAAACAGGTTGAGATTTGTAAAAACCTCAACCCGCTTGTCTTTTCTTATTGTCTTATGCGTTAATACCGTATTTTTTGTTGAACTTATCAATACGTCCACGAGCTGCAGCAGCTTTCTGCTGACCTGTGTAGAATGGATGACATTTGGAGCAGATTTCTACGTGGATATCTTTCTTTGTAGAACCTGTTACAAATGTGTTACCACAGTTGCAGGTTACTGTTGCCTGATAATAATCTGGATGGATTCCTTCTCTCATTTCTTTCACCTCTTCCAATTTTCTTATATATATTTTACTATTTTCTCAAATTTAAACAGCTTGTAAAGTATAACATATGCTCTATAAAAAAGCAAGTGCTTTTAGATAAATTTCTGATTCTTTACCTGATTTACCAGTTCCTGATTGTTTCTGGTTTTTGTAAACATGTTCAGTATGTTCTCCACCGCCTCATCTGCTTTCATACCATTCAACGCTTTTCGCATGATATAGACAGCTTCCTGTTCATCCTGACTCAGTAAAAGATCCTCTCTTCTTGTTCCGGATTTTGCAATATCAATGGCCGGGAACACTCTCTTTTCCTGCAGTTTCCGATCCAGTACCAGCTCCATATTGCCAGTGCCCTTAAATTCTTCATATACCACATCATCCATCTTACTTCCGGTATCCACAAGTGCTGTGGCAAGGATAGTAAGGCTTCCGCCCTCTCTCATATTTCTTGCCGCACCGAAGAATCGTTTCGGCATATGCAGAGCTGCCGGATCAAGACCACCGGAAAGTGTTCTTCCACTTGGAGGTACAAGAAGATTATATGCTCTTGCTAATCGTGTAATACTGTCTAATAAAATAACGACATCCTGTTTATGTTCTACAAGACGTTTTGCACGTTCTAATACCATTTCAGATACTCTTTTGTGATGCTCTGGAAGTTCATCAAATGTGGAATAAATGACTTCTGCATTTGGTCCCTCAATGGATTCTCTGATGTCTGTTACTTCTTCCGGGCGCTCATCAATAAGAAGAACGATAACTTTCATATTTGGTCTTGTTGCTGTGATGCTTCTCGCAATCTGCTTTAATAACGTAGTCTTTCCTGTCTTTGGCTGAGAAACGATCATTCCTCGCTGTCCCTTTCCGATCGGAGAAAGAAGATCAACCATACGCATGGAAAGCGGTGCATTTTCCGTTTCAAGACTTATTCTCTCATTCGGAAAAATCGGTGTTAAATCTTCAAAGTTCTTTCTTTTTGCTGCGTCAAATGGTTTATATCCATTGACAGACTGTACATATAATAAGGCACTATACTTTTCATTTTGTGTTTTAATACGGATATTTCCTACTAAAATATCACCGGTCTTTAAATTGAAACGGCGAATCTGTGACGGAGAAACATATACATCATTCTCTCCTGGCAAATAATTCTCACAACGAATAAATCCATAGCCATCCGGCATTACTTCCAAAATACCATTTGCCATATTTCCACTGTCTAAACTGGATAATTCGCTTTTCTTATTTTCTTTTCCTGCATTTTCATCATTCGCACTATTTACACTATTTCCATTTTCTCTGTCATTATGGTGATGTACTTTTTCTTTTTTCTCTGATTCCTGCGGTTTTTGCTGTGTTTTTCTTATATTATCTTCTGATTTGCTATTCTCTTCTGTTTTGACTCTCTTTTCCGCTTTAGGTTCTCCTTCTGTTTTTATACCTTCTCCTGCCTTTGTCTGTATACTTTTATTTTCACTCGCTATAATCCGCTCTATTAACTGATTCTTTTTCAATGTACTTACCCCACGGATACCTTTTTCCTTTGCATATGCCTTCAATTGAAGGAGTGTCATTTCTTTAAAATTCATTCTTACCTCCTAAACATTTAAACATTTTCCTGTAAAGAACTTTATAATCAAATTTTGATATTCAAACGACCAAAGATTCCCACTTGATTTTCTTAATAACTTTTATATTCTTCTAATTATTTTATATTTTTTGTCGCAAAAAAGCTACTTGCTCCTATGCCTTTCTCTTTGTAAGGCCAATTTATCTTTATTATCACTAAATTCAGCATTTTCTCTACTCTGATAAAGCATGAAAGTCCTCTTCCTATGCATATATACAACTATCATTTTAAATCAATTGGGAAATCAAAAGATTGTAACTAAAAATATGATGTAAACTCGAAAAAAAATCTCTTCTTCGCATCAAATTATTAAGACGAATCAGAATTGTCTTTTCTATAATAGCACAAACTGGGAAGAAAACAACCTGTTTTTGAGAAATATTTGATTGCAGAATGCGAAAACCGATGCTAGAATATATTTTGGGAAAGGACGGAATTAATTATGACAAATAAAGAAAAAGCTTTAGAAATGCACAAACAATGGAACGGTAAACTTTCTGTAGAAGCCAAATGTCAGGTAGCTTCCGCAGAAGATCTCGCGATTGCTTATACACCTGGTGTTGCAGAACCTTGTCGTGCTATCGCAAAAAACCCAAAAGAAGCCTACACATACACAATCAAGTCAAATACCGTTGCCGTTGTATCAGACGGAAGCGCTGTACTTGGTCTTGGTAATATCGGTGCCCTTGCTGCCATGCCTGTTATGGAAGGAAAGGCTGCCCTTTTTAAAGAATTCGGCGGTGTGAATGCATTTCCTATCTGTTTAGACACACAGGATACAGAAGAAATCATTGAAACTGTTGTAAGAATCGCCCCTGCTTTTGGCGGTATTAACTTAGAAGATATTGCAGCTCCACGCTGTTTTGAAATAGAAGAACGTCTTGACAAGATGCTTGACATTCCTGTTTTCCATGATGATCAGCATGGTACAGCCATCGTTGTTCTTGCAGGAATTATCAACGCTCTTAAAGTTGTCGGCAAACAAAAAGAAGATTGTAAAGTAGTTGTTAACGGTGCCGGTTCTGCCGGAATCGCTATCGCAAAGATGCTTTTATCTTACGGATTTAAAGATCTTACGCTCTGTGACCGTCAGGGAATCTTATGCTCCGGCGACCCATCCTTAAACTGGATGCAGGAGAAAATGACACAGATTACCAATCTTTCTCATAAGACTGGGACTCTTGCAGATGCGATGAAAGGTGCCGATATTTTTGTTGGTGTATCCGCTCCTGGCATCATAAGCCAGGATATGGTCCGTTCTATGGCAAAGGATTCTATTTTATTTACTATGGCAAATCCAGACCCTGAAATCCTTCCTCACCTTGCAAAAGAAGCAGGGGCAAAGGTTGTTGGAACTGGTCGTTCTGACTTCCCAAATCAGGTAAATAACGTGCTTGTATTCCCTGGAATTTTCAAAGGTGCTTTAGAAGGCCACTCTACACATATCACTTCCGAGATGAAACTTGCCGCTGCTCATGCAATTGCTGGTCTTGTTCCTGCAGAAGAATTAAGTGATACAAACATTCTTCCACACGCATTTGACCCACAGATTGCTGACGTAGTCAGTGCCGCTGTCAAAGAATATATTGATTAATTTTTATGGAACGCTATTATAGTTACAGTCGCTTTATTAAAGAATATTTTGGAGAAAAACTCTATAAGATCTGCATAGATGGCGGTTTTACCTGTCCAAACCGTGATGGGACACTCGCAACTGGCGGATGTATCTTTTGCAGCGAAGGGGGAAGCGGAGAATTTACAGAGAACGCTTCCCTCTCTGTTTCCGAACAGATTCATCTTGGTAAGTCACAGACTTCCAGAAAATATCAGGGCGAACATTACATTGCTTACTTTCAGGCATTTACCAATACTTATGCCCCTGTAGACAGGCTTCGCGCCCTCTACGAGGAGGCGATCACTGCCCCAGAAATCGTTGCTTTATCCATTGGCACAAGACCCGACTGTATTACTCCGGAAATTTTAGATTTATTAGAAGAATTAAATAAAAGAAAACCTGTCTTTATCGAAATGGGATTACAGACCTCTCACGACAGTACGGCATCCTTTTTAAACCGGGCATATCCGACTGAAACATTTACGAAAACCTGTCATGCCCTCGCAGAGGCAGGTATCCGCGTGACCGCACACATTATTCTCGGTCTTCCCGGTGAAACTTTAGACATGGAACTCGACACAATCCGTTACCTAAATACACTCCCAGTAAGCGGCATCAAAATTTCCATGCTTTATGTACTGAAAAACACCGTACTTGCCAGTTACTACGAACAGCACCCATTTCATATTCTTACCATGGAAGAATATATCAACCATCTCATCATCTGTCTTAGCCAGCTTCGCAAAGACATTGTCATTGAGCGAATGACTGGAGATGGCCCGAAAGACCTTTTAATTGTTCCAAAATGGATCGGACACAAACGACTCGTCTTAAACACCATCCATAAAGAAATGAAGCAACGAAACTTTACGCAGGGAGGAAGCTTATGTCAGAAGAATCTTTAACATTATATAAATTAATGATACTGTTTATGCTGGATAATCTGGATTTTCCACTGACAAATTCCCAGCTAAGCGAATTTTTTGTAAACCACGGATATACATCCTATTTCCACTTACAGCAGGCAATCAATGAACTGGTGGAATCAGAATTTGTCCGTGCCGAAACAATCCGCAACACTACCAACTACCACCTTATTTCCTCAGGAAAAGAAGCACTCTCCATGTTCCACACTCAGATTTCCGAGCCAATTAAGAACGATATTCTCGACTACTTTGCCGAGAAAAAATACCAGCTTCGAAAAGAAGTCGATATTACCGCAGACTACTATCCACTCAAAAAGAAACGTGGTGAATATATGGTAAAAACCCAGATTAAGGAAAAAGGCTCTCTTCTTTTAGAACTGAACATCAACGTCGTGTCAAAAGAACAGGCGATTGCAATCTGCGACAGCTGGGAGAAGAAAAGTGATGCAGTATATGGGAAATTGATGGAAATGTTGTTGTTGGATGAATGAGTTTTTGCGTTTTAACAGATGAAAAATAGAATCCAGGAAGCTAAATAAAGCATATTTGTGGCCTCGGAGCAAGGTTTGGATGCAAGCGTATAAGCGAACATTCAAACCGCCGCGACTAAAGTCACAAATATGCTTTATTTATCTTCAGGAGTTCGTCTGCTCCGCAGCCTCAAAAATCAGAATTCTTCGCACATTCTTCGCACAGCCCATGAAGTAAATCCCCACTGCATTGTAACTGAAAATGATGTTCTTCCATAATATGTTCTCTTAATTCATCCATAAATCCACAGTCTAAATGCATTACCTTCCCGCATTTTATACATTTTAAATGCAAATGTTCTCTGCAATGTCCTTTTTCTCCTGCATATTGATATACTGCTTTATCCGAGTTTATATCTGAATATTTAATAATAATATTCTCTGCACAAAGTTTATCAAGAAGCCGATAGACAGTTGTTGTATTTACACTGATTTCTTTTTCTTCAAGATGCTTTTTTATATCAGCGGCACTTATTGTAGTGGAACAATTTTCTTTCAGATAATCATAAAATTTCAAGCTGTGGTTTACAAAGTAGAACCTATTTTCCTCTTTTGATAATAGAAACAAAAACGTGGCGCGCGACACCAATTGTTTCTATATAAAAAGAGAAAGTAGGTAAAATATTATGGCATCTATTCCTTCCTGGCCTAATCTGGCAAAGGGCAACACTGGCACCAATATCAAAGCTCTTCAGTGCCTGCTCAACTACCGGAACAACAACACGGCTCTCGCTGTGGATGGTAGTTTCGGCCCTGGTGTTTATGATGCTGTTGTTGCTTTCCAGAAGAGCAAGGGCATCACTGCAAATGGTATTGCTGGCAAGGATACACTCTCCCGTCTGGTTGCCGTCGTGCAGAACGGAAACCGCAATGAGGCGGTCCGCGGTGCCCAGCACCTCCTCAGCAAGTTTGAATCCCTCACCACTGATGGTAGCTTTGGACCTGGCTGCCTGACTGCCGTAAAGAATTTCCAGAAGAAGATGGAAATTTCCGTTGACGGCTCTGTAGGCCCCACTACCTGGCAGTACTTGTTTGGTTATGACAAGTACCCCGGCGGGGGTGGAGAAACTCCAAGTGGGTCGTATAAAGATTACCGTGGACAGCCGATTCTGACATCTGCGCAGATTAAGTTACTGGATGGCAACAAACCTTTCTACCAGTCGGCAGCCAATAAGTACGGGATTCCCTGGCAGATGTTGGCCGCTATCCATTTCCGGGAATACGGACTGAAAAAGGCCGGCCCCAGCAACAAGAATGGTCCTTACCAGATTGTCGGAAAGACCTATCCTACTGGCAATTATACGGATTCTCAATTCCAAACTGCCACTGACGATGCCGCGAAATTTATTAAGGGCAAGGCCAACGGCAAAAATCTGTCTGTTGCTGCTAACGTCAAATACACCTTCTTCGCCTACAATGGAACCGCAAAAGCGTATGTTCAGCAGGCCATTAACCTCGGCTTTAGCTCCGCAGAGGCTAATAACGGTGAGGGGTCCCCTTATGTTATGAACCGATTTGACGCTAAACGTGATCCGACCGTTGAACCGACCAAGAGTAACAAGACCTGGGGTCAGATTAAGAGGGACTATGGCTCCATTGAATATCCTGCAAATTCGGACTATGGCGCTTTTGTCCTCTACAATGCGCTTCTCTGATAATCGTATCTACCAGAAGACATTATCATCCATATACTGTACCTAAAGCCATCTCCCAATCACCGGAGGTACCAAGTTTTACTTGGTGCCTCCCCTTTATATTCTCACCTCTCCCAATGTAGTTCATTTGCCGTATTCTCTTCCTTGTCATTCCAAGTAATAGATTTTTTTATATCTTGCTTTTCGAGTATCTTAAAAAAATTATCTTCTGAAACAGACTCTCCATTAATTGTATAGTTTTCACTTTCTGTTCCATCTTCGTTAAGTAAGGTTTTGCACTCTGCAATCCTTTGAATAGATACAGTATCTCCCAAAAATTCGAGTTTTCCAATCCCATAGTCATAGGCGCTGCTGGACACAACAAAGGTTCCATCTATTTTTAGGTCGGCAAAAGTTCGATAGGTAAAACTATAACCATATATATCTTCTCCATATTGATGCAATACCTCATAGCCAAATACATCCGACTCACTTATCGTCTTTTTTAGGATTAGTTCTGGAATTTGGTCATAGTCAAAGTCGACCAGTGCAAATTGAGAAATTTGCAAATTCTCCTCCTGGCTCAATTCTAACAATTGAGCTAACGTCATACTCTCTCCATTTTCTACACTAAAATAAGATTCATTGTTCGCCAATATAGATTCATATTTACTTAAAATATTGAGAATTCCATCAACCGAAGAGTCTGTTGAAGTACAATTATTTTCAGGTATTTGACTATTATTGCCTTCAGAGAGACTTTCGCTCATCAACCCGCATGCAGTCATCCCACAGCAAAGCACTCCCAATAAAGCATTAAATAATAGCACACGAAGCGATCGGTTAGACATTTTTCTTACTAGACCAGTCAATGGAATATTAGTCGATCCACAAAATTTGAGAAATTGATTCATAATGGCTCCTTTGGTATAGAAGGTGGGGCGGGCAAAGATCTTGCCCGCCCTACATGTTTGTTCCGTCTTAATGTGTTGCTACAGTTTTAGTTGTCACAGTTCTAGAGTCACTCCCGGATTCACACACAACATATAGAGTAACTTTCGCATAATAGCTCTCTCCAGAAGTTCCTCTGTAGGTATAGGTGCCCGTTTTGGTCCCCGCGGATTCTCTCAGCAGTCCATTTGCAACTGTACCTGTAATCGTTGCCTCTTTCGTCCCGTCCGATTTGTAAATCTCAATTTGGGAGACTCCAATTGTCTTAGCAGGCTTGCTTGAAGTCACTGTATAGCTAATTTTCACAGCGCCCTTCCCCGTTCCCAGTTTCAACGATGCATTATATCCAGAAATACAGATGCTGCCATACGGGATTACATCACTGTTCGCGCTCATTACTAAAGGTATCTCATGGCTTCCTTTTACTTCAATAGCCCCTGCTGGCGTGATACAGTTTCCAAAAACTGTAGCGGTAACCATCCCAATTGCTAGAATACGTCGCATGTCCATTTTAGTTTCCTCCTATTGATTTGATTATCTGAAGTAAATCTTCTTTCGATAGATTTCCAGATATACTTTCCAGAATGTGTCCATCTGACCAGGTGGCAGTAATTGTGTCTTCATTTGTCAATAAATAAAACTGCTTTCCATGACTTTTCAGTGTCTCAACATCTTCGCCACTTTTCTCGATGATATAACTGCTCAATTCATCAACATCTTCATAGTTCAACACTTGAACGCTGAAATAATTCCCTTCTCCATTATCACAAGAATAGAATATTTGCAAATTTCCATCTTCCTGATGAACTTCAATATCACTCATTGTGTAACCAGCCGGATACCACGTTGGTGCTAATTCTCTACTTAACGAGTGATTATCCAATATGTCTCCCAGCTTATCTGTGTATCCTCCATTTTCGTTTGTATATAATTCGCTTTCATCATACACATCAAAATGGAATGTCTCATCTGTCCACCGGGCGATTGCCCCAAACACATCAATACCTACTGCTTGAGCTGATATCATTATCGTGAAAAGAATACAGATTGTAGCTGCAATAACACCTATTTTCCGAGCCATAAAGTGAATTGCAGGTTTTAAAATTTGTTTCTTTTTACTTCTTACTTGCGAATGATCTTCCTTTAATACAGCTGCGCATTCTATAAGCGACGATAAATCTTCTTCGCTTTCTACAAGTGGAATACCGTCACGAATAAATTGTTTCCACGCTGAATCAACATCCGTCTCTTTCTCTTCTGCCACAATTTCTCTACTTCGCTCATCCAAAAGGTGAACAATATATTTAATCGTTTCGACAGATAATTCATCCTCAGAGTCGTTTAAGTCTTGCTTTAAGAGCGACTTTAAAGCACTAGTACTCAAGCAATCTAGTAATTTGTATGGTGCATTTTCTATTTTTTTATTTGCCATTTAAACCCCTCCTTTTTTACTATTTTTCATCTGGCCTTGTAAAGGCCAGATGCTTGTAATTGCTTGGCCAAGATTTTTTTAACTCTTAGAATTCGCATCTTACATGCAGACTCTGAAATACCATTCTGGATTGATAGTTCATGATAGTTATAACCATGTAAGTAGTAGTCACACAGCAATGTCCAATCTGTGGACTTTATATGCTGCTGACAGCTCATGAAAAAAAGTATCTCTGAATCAAACCCAGCCTGTTCTCTATTACCTACATTCAAAACTGATGACTGCATTTTCCCTATCGCATTTCTAAATCTCCGAACTTCACGCCGTCTATTATTGATTAAGTTCTTCATTGTCCTATATAGCCAATGCTTTGGACTATAGCTCTCTTTAACATCCTTAATTTTCAATGTTGCAACCAGAAATACATCCTGAACCAAGTCTTCTACATGTGATTCGTCTTCTAACACATATCTCGCATAACTTAACAATCCACTATATTCACGCTCAAACAGCCCTTTCAAATATTGAATATCATCTTCAGATAATCTCCCATTCCCAAGTTTATCTCCAATCACAACAAATTCCCCCCTCTATTCCGTCTCAGATAATTTTTATCTTTCTCCGAACTAAAATGTCCACACCTAGAACTACCGTCACATTAAATTTTAAAATCCCTTATATATACAAGACACCCAAACCAACAAAACTCCTCCCTCTGCTGGCACTCTATCTAAACAATGTCCAGACAGTCATATTTCGTCACAAAATATTTTCTTTAATTTTCAAGTTACGGTCATCTCTGCCAAAACCATTATAAACATAGTGGTTTACACTTTAAGGAATGAATCTCTCTTTATATTACAGAAAGATTAACTATTAAAAGTCAACCCCGAAAATGAATGGTGGTGGTGAAAAA